>Ga0256404_1005840_pt1 | contig 21143 bp, 17 predicted proteins | sample RumenRJG_01DNA_FD_185990 | JGI IMG/M metagenome (GOLD analysis project Ga0256404, IMG submission 185990) | Bovine rumen microbial communities from Lethbridge, Alberta, Canada - RJG_01 | ecosystem: Host-associated > Mammals > Digestive system > Stomach > Rumen | place: Canada: Alberta | collected...
AACCTTTGTTCCAACTTAGATGTCTGCATTGGAAAACATAGAGTATTAATCCGACTTTCGCCGGGCTATCCTCTACTATAGGGAAGGTTGGATACGCGTTACTCACCCGTGCGCCGGTCGCCATCAAAGTTTGCAAGCAAACTTCATGCTGCCCCTCGACTTGCATGTGTTAAGCCTGTAGCTAGCGTTCATCCTGAGCCAGGATCAAACTCTTCATTGTAAAAAATATCCTTGATATTTTTTACGAGTCTTCGTCGTCGCTCGGAAATTAAAAGCAAGCTTTTATTTCTCTCGCTCCTAGAAGCCTTGTAAATTTTATCATTAGTCTGTCTCAGAACGACTATCCAAGATTTCTATTCCTATTTAATTAAGAAATTGAAACGGTTTGTTTCTTTTAACCCAAGAGCATTTCTGCTCTCGCTTCTTGTACTACTTCTGTCTATGTAAATCTTTCAAAGAACTCTCTTCAGCTCTCGATTTCTCGAAAGCGGGTGCAAAGGTACGACTATTTTCGGAACTACCAAAACTTTTCCCGTCTTTTTTTCGTTTTTAGCCCGATATTTTTTCGCCTCTTGATACAGGTCAAAAGGAGAATAGGTCTACACCTTATTATATATTATAAAAGCGTGATGAGATTCTGATTGTATCTGAGCTCTGCCGAAAGACCGGCAACAGGCTTCGCTTAGTTAATTTCTGATAAAACGATGGCTATTGGCAAAAAAATACGTACCTTTGCACCTTATTAAATATAAGAGACAATAAGACATGGCAACGATATTACATATAGAGACCAGTACGGACGTTTGTTCGGTAGCCGTTTCGGAGGACGGACAGGTGATCTTCGACCAAGAAGATCACAGCGGGCCTAACCATGCCGAGCGACTGGGAACGATGGTTGACGAAGCCCTTTCGTTTACAGACAACCATGCCATCCCTTTCGATGCCGTCGCCGTGAGTTGCGGACCCGGTTCCTATACTGGTCTGCGCATCGGCGTATCGATGGCCAAGGGTGTGTGCTATGGACGAAACTTGAAGCTGATTGCCGTACCGACCCTGGAGTTGTTGTGCGTACCCATCCTGCTTCGGGAGATTCCTGAGGAGGACGCCCTGCTCTGTCCGATGCTCGATGCTAGGAGAATGGAAGTGTATGCCGGCATCTACGACCGTGGACTGAAACCCGTCAGGCCCATCCAGGCCGACATCGTAGATGGCGACACCTACAAAGCGTATCTGGATGAACACCCCGTTTATTTCTTCGGCAACGGTGCCAAAAAATGTCAGGAAGCCATCAGTCATCCGAACGCCCACTTCATTGAGGACATCCACCCCATCGCCAAGTGGATGCAGCCATTGGCTGAAAAGCGGTTCCTGAATGAGCAGTTTGAGGACGTGGCGTATTTTGTGCCATTCTACCTGAAGGACTTTGTGGCGAAACTTCCGAAGAAAGTTTTGTAAAGGTAAAAAGGTAAAAAAGTAAAAAAGTAAAAAAGTAAAAAAGGGAAATATTAAAATATGGATATAAAAGGATTAGATTACAACACTCAGCGGGAGAAGCTGATTATGCCCGAGTATGGACGGGAGATTCAGAAGATGGTGGATTATGCCTGTGAGCTTCCCACCAAGGAAGAGCGTCTGCAGTGTGCCCGGGCCATCATCCGACAGATGGAGACCAAAAATCCCCAGCTGAAAGAGAATGCTGATTTCGAACAGACCCTCTGGGATCATCTGTATCTGATGAGTCACAGAGAACTGGAGATCGACTGGCCCTACGACGTATCAGAGGCAGACAAGATTCTCAGCAAGCCCGACCCCATCAAGCCTCCGAAGGAACAGATCAGGCTGCGCCACTACGGGAAGCTGATCTGTCAGCTTTTTGAAAAGCTCAAGACGATGCCTGCCGGTGAGGAGCGCGACGCACTGACCTACTACACCGCCAACCAGATGAAGCGTGACCTGATGACGTGGGGACACGGTTCGATGGATGACGAGAAGGTGGCTGACGATCTGGCACACTTTACCGACGGAGTCATCCAGCTGGACCTGAACGCCTTTAAGTTCAGTAAGATCTCGGCTGTTGACGACAATAAGAAGAACAAGAAGAAAAAATAACCAAGAATGGCATCATTCATCATCGAGGGCGGACATCTGCTTAAAGGCACCATCACCCCGCAGGGCGCAAAGAACGAGGCACTGCAGGTGATCTGTGCAACCCTGCTGACCCATGAGGCAGTGACGATCCAGAACATCCCCGACATCCGGGACGTGAACAACCTCATCCAGTTGCTGTGTGACATCGGCGTGAAAGTGTCACGCGGCGATACAGGTATCTACACCTTCCAGGCTGACAGTCTGAATCTCGCCTACCTGGAGAGCGATGAGTTTGTGAAGAAATGTTCCGAACTGCGTGGCAGTGTGATGATGATCGGTCCGTTGCTTGCCCGTATGGGGAGGGCGGTCATTGCCAAACCCGGGGGTGACAAGATCGGGCGTCGCCGACTGGACACCCACTTCCTCGGTTTCGAGAAACTGGGCGCCAGGTTCAACCGCATCGAAGGTCGTGAGGTCTATGAGATTGCCGCCCAGAAGCTGAAGGGCAACTATATGCTGCTCGACGAGGCCTCGGTGACGGGTACTGCCAATATCGTGATGGCTGCCGTCTTTGCCAAAGGCACCACCACCATCTATAATGCCGCCTGTGAGCCTTACCTCCAGCAACTGTGTCAGATGCTGAACCAGATGGGGGCCAAGATCAGCGGTATCGGTTCGAACCTCCTGACGATTGAAGGTGTGAAAACGCTGCAAGGTACGACCCATCGTATTCTGCCGGATATGATTGAGGTGGGTTCATTTATCGGCATGGCCGCCATGTGTGGCGACGGCATCCGCATCAAGGACGTCTCGCTGAAGAACCTCGGTATCATCCCAGATGCCTTCAGGAAGTTAGGTGTCAAGATCAAGGTGGAAGGCGACGACCTCGTGATCCCCCGTCAGAAGCACTACGAGATACAGTCGTTTATCGACGGTACGATCATGACACTGGCTGATGCCCCCTGGCCCGGTCTGACGCCTGACCTGTTATCAGTGCTCATCGTGGTGGCCACTCAGGCCAGAGGCAGTGTACTGTTCCACCAGAAGATGTTTGAGAGTCGCCTGTTCTTCGTTGATAAGCTGATTGACATGGGCGCCCAGATCATCCTGTGTGATCCCCACAGAGCTGTCGTCGTGGGACACGACCGGAAGATCACACTGCGTGGCGGCAGGATGACGAGTCCTGATATCCGTGCCGGTATTGCCCTGTTGATTGCCGCCATGAGTGCCACTGGCACGAGCCGCATCGACAATATCGAACAGATAGACAGAGGTTATGAGCATATCGAGGACCGCTTGAATGCCCTCGGTGCAAAAATCACAAGAGGATGATATGATACGCCAGGAAGATGTATATAAGATAGGCAAATTAGGCAAGACGCACGGTGTGAAGGGAGAGTTATCTTTCCTGTTTGACGACGACGTGTTTGACCGTACGGATGCCGACTATCTCATTCTCGACATCGATGGCATCCTGGTGCCATTCTTCATTGAGGAGTACCGTTTCAAGACCGACAGCAACGCCCTGATGAAGTTTGACGGCATCGACACCCAGGAACGCGCCAGGGAATTGACGGGATGTGACGTGTATTTCCCCCGTACGTTGGCAGACGAGGATGAAACTGTCTCCTGGGCAGAGCTGGTAGGCTACGACCTCATCGACAGTAACAGCGGGAAGGCGATCGGAGAGATAGCCGCCATCGACGACACCACCATCAACATCCTATTTGAACTGACCGACGGGAAACTCATCCCCGCCTCAGAAGAACTGATACAACAGATCAATACGAAACGACATCAAATAGAAATCAATCTGCCGGAAGGCATCTTAGAATTATGAAGAAAAAGCAAATAGCCATACTCGGTTCTACCGGGTCTATCGGAACACAAGCCCTCGAAGTGATTGAGGAGCATGCAGACTTATATGAAGTCTATTGTCTGACAGCCAATAATAAGGTTCAGTTGCTGGCAGAGCAGGCCCACAAGTTCAAGCCCGCCGCCATCGTGATTGCCAACGAACAGCGTTACGATGAGTTGAAGTCGCTGATGAGCGACCTGCCCGACATCAAGGTGTATGCCGGTGCCAAGGCACTCGACGAGATTGTGGAGGCAGGTCCTATCGACATGGTGCTTACTGCCATGGTCGGTTTCTCAGGTCTCAACCCCACCATCCACGCCATCAAGGCAGGCAAGACCATCTGTCTGGCCAACAAGGAGACACTGGTGGTGGCCGGAGAGCTGATCCTGCAACTGGCCCAGCAGTACCACACCCCCATCCTGCCTGTTGACAGTGAGCACTCTGCCATCTTCCAGAGTCTCGTCGGTGAGGATCAGAACCCTATCGAGAAGATCCTGTTGACAGCCTCTGGCGGTCCGTTCCGTCTGAAGACGATGGAGGAGATTGCCCATGTGACCAAGGCTGATGCCCTGCGCCACCCGACATGGGATATGGGTGCAAAGATCACCATCGACTCTGCTTCGATGATGAACAAGGGTTTCGAGGTCATCGAGGCCAAATGGCTTTTCGGGGTAGAAGCCAACAAGATTCAGGTGCTGGTTCACCCGCAGTCGATTGTACACAGTGCCGTCCAGTTTCAGGATGGTAGTGTGAAGGCCCAGTTGGGTGTGCCCGATATGCGCCTGCCCATCCAGTATGCCTTCTCGTTCCCCCAGCGTCTGCCTCTGAGCGGCGAGCGTCTCGACCTGTTCAAGACCCAGCATCTGGAGTTCTTCGAACCCGACCTGAACAAGTTCCGTTGTCTGGCACTCGCCTTCGAAGCAATCAACAAGGGCGGTAACATGCCCTGTATCGTGAATGCGGCCAATGAGATCGTGAACCGAGGTTTCCTGGAGGATAAGTGCGGTTTCCTGCAGATGGGCGACATCATCGCCGAGACCATGCAACGTGCCACCTTCGACAAGGAGCCATCGTACGATACCTATATCGCCACCGATGCCGAGGCCCGCCGTATCGCGACAGAACTGATGTCTGGCCCTCTAAGTTAGGGGGCGACAGGGGTCTGAACAAGCGCAGATCCCAATTTCTATCATCATGTATAACAATAAAGTCTGATTAACGCTTGTTCAGACCCCCAGCCCCCTAACTTAGGGGGCTCAGAATATGGACATATTTATAATTCGATTATTACAATTCATGCTGGCCATTGGCCTGCTCGTGCTGCTCCATGAGGGCGGACACTTCTTCTTCTCGAAACTCTTCGGTGTGCGCGTCGAAAAGTTCTATCTGTTCTTCGACCCCAGCATCGGCAAATGGGACGGCAGTCTCTTTAAATGGAAACCTAAGAAAAGCGACACCCAGTATGGTATCGGCTGGCTACCCCTTGGCGGCTACTGCAAGATTGCCGGTATGATCGACGAGAGCTTCGATACCGAACAGATGAAACAACCCGAACAACCGTGGGAGTTCCGTGCGAAACCTGCCTGGCAGCGTCTGCTGATCATGATCGGCGGTGTGCTGGTGAATTTCCTGCTGGCGCTGTTTATCTACTCAATGATTCTCTTCTACTGGGGTGACACCTACATCCCCGTGAAGGACATGACCATGGGTATGAAGTTCAATACCGAGGCCAAGCAATACGGTTTTAAGGATGGTGATATCCTTATAGGTACAGACCTGGGCGCTTTCAAGGACTTCTCTGCCGACCTCTTCAGAGATCTCTCAGAAGCCAAGCGTGCAGATATCATCCGCGACGGGAAGGCAATGAGTCTGCAGCTGCCGGGTGACATCAACCTGCTCGGTATGCTGAAGGCAGAGCCTCCTTTTGTCAGTCCTTACATCCCTGCCGAGATCGACAGTGTGATGGACGCCTCTCCTGCCGCTAAGATCGGCCTAAAAAAAGGTGACAAGATCGTGGCACTTAACGGTAAGCCCATCGACTCCTACAATGAGTTTACCAATCAGATCGGTATCCTGAGCGACATGATGACAGGTGCCAAGACGACGGCTGACAGTATGAAGCTGCGTACCGTTACGATGGTGATTGCCCGTGAGAGCAAGACCGACACCCTGACCACGATGCTGACATCCGACCTGAAGGTAGGCTTCTTCGTGAAGAGTCTGGCAGGCATCTACCAGCCCGTCACAAAAGAATACGGTTTCTTGGAGAGTTTCCCTGCCGGAATCAAATACGGTTGGAATGTGCTGGCCGGTTATGTGGGTGACATGAAATACGTCTTCACCGCCGACGGTGCCAAGTCACTCGGCGGCTTCGGCGCCATCGGCAGCCTGTTCCCCCCAATGTGGGACTGGTATCTGTTCTGGAAGATGACCGCCTTCCTCTCTATCATCCTTGCCTTCATGAACATCCTGCCCATCCCTGCCCTCGACGGAGGTCATGTGCTGTTCCTGTTCTATGAGATGATTACCCGCCGCAAACCCTCAGAGACCTTTATGATCCGCGCCGAGTATGTAGGCTTCGGTATTCTGATTCTATTGATGGTCGTGGCGAATTTGAATGATATCCTGAGGTGGTTAGGCTATATGTAGCCCCTCGACTGACTCAGGTACTCTGGAGAGAGCTATGATCGAGGTCATGATGACACTCTTTGCCCTGGTGGTTGTCGGCTACATCGCCGGCAAGCTTGGGTATCTTGGCGGCGATTTCGACAGACAACTGTCCCGCCTCGTCATCAATATCACGTGTCCGGCCCTCATTCTTTCCTCAGCCATGAGCGGCACGCTGCCCGACAGGCGCTATATCCTGCCCCTGTTAGGGATCAGCATCATCACCTATCTCATACTGACTGGCGCTGCCCTCTTCCTGCCTCGTTATATGACCACGAGACAGGAAGAGGAGGGTGCCGTCGGATTTGCCATGATGTTCGGTAATGTGGGATTCATGGGCTATCCCGTCGTCGCCTCGATCTTCGGTCATCAGGCCGTATTCTATGCCGCCGTCCTTAATGTGGTCAACACCTTCGCTGTCTTTACCATCGGTACGATCCTCATTACCGGCAAGAACGAGGTGGAAGGTCGTCATTTCCAAAAAAAAGTTCTCTATAGCACCCCGATGTTAGCTGCCTATCTCACGATGCTTATTGTGGCTCTCGAGATAGACAACATCCCGGGCGTGATCAGTCAGCCCCTGACGATGCTGGGTAACATCACCGTACCAGCCGCCCTGCTTATTATCGGTTCTTCGATGTCACAGCTCTCACTCCGTATGATGCTGGGCAACCGCACCGTCTATCTCACCACCATCATGCGCCTGTTGATCGTCCCCCTGTCGATGTACTATCTGTGCCGTGCCATCGGCTTCTCCGAGACCGTAGTCAATATCAACACCGTAGTCATCGCCATGCCTGTAGCCACCTACGGCACTATCCTCTGTCTGCGTCATGAGAAAGACGCCACGCTGATGACAGAGGTGACCTTTATCACCACACTCTTCTCGATGCTGACCATCCCCTTGTTGGTGATGTTCTTCTTATAAGCAAGAGATAAACCGCAAAGATGATCACATACATCATCCACACCTGTAACGGTGTCGGATGCAGTCCTTCGATGCTGGCCCCCGGGAGTGCCGCGATTGACACCAGCAACTGATTCAAGGTATCCACTATATATATTAATAGGTACGCGAGGGAGGGTATCAGCAAGACTGCCAGCGAGAGATACAGGATCAGGGCAGCGGCAGGTACCACCACGAGGTTTGCCAACAGGAAATAGCAGGAGATACGTCCGAAGTAATAGGCTATCAGCGGGGCGACACCGATCTGAGCCGCACAAGAGACGGATAACATTGTCCACAGCCATCTGAAGAGGCGATGGTCGAGCAGAAACGGCTGCGACCACAGGCTTTCGAGCAATGGATAGAACAAGAGGATCGTCAGCACTGCCATGAACGACAGTTGGAAGCCGACATCGAATAAGGCCATCGGATTGAACAAAAGCATCACGATGGCCGCAAAGGCCAGTGTGTTCACCGACAGTTTATCCCGATGGCCAAGTGACAGCAGTGCATAGATGGAGACCATCACCGCCGATCGAACCACACTGGCAGACAGACCGACCAAGAACACAAACAGCCAGATACTGACGATGATCACGATCTGAGAGACCATCTGCCACCTTCGACGACTCAACAACAACGACAGCAGCGTATAGATGATACCCAGGTGCAGACCGCTCAGTGCCAGGATATGCGAAGCCCCAGATATAGCGTAGGCATCCCTCAACTCCGTTGTCAGCTGCGACTTATCCCCAAGTGCCATCGCCGCTACCACGGCATAGGCGCTACCATCTACCCCACTCTCAGAGAGACGGTCCAACAACTTCGCCCGCCGCTCCAAGAAGTAGGTCTTGGAACGGTCCAGCCGAGACACAGATGGCGGTTCCTGCCGGGCCCGTTGCATCAACAACGCCCCTAACACCACCATACACAAACAGAGAACTGCCGACTGCAGGTTCTCATACCGCCGGAGGCAGAACGCTAAAAGCACTACGGCAACCAATAAAGGGAATAGCGTGAACGGGATGACGAGATAACTTGCAAATAGCATACCTGCCATCAGACTGACGGCAACCTTCACCAATGGGGCCTTTTCTGAAACACTGTTTCTCATACGATTCATGATTAACTGGTTGCAAAGATACAACTTTCTGGTTAAAAAAAGAAACATTAATCGAGATTTTCTTTGGTTTTTCTCTCAGTTTGCACTATCTTTGCAGGCGATATGGAAGTGATAAGTATGCCCGTTTGGGCTTGGATTTTATTCTATGTATTAGTGTTGGTGATGCTGGTGATCGACCTGAAATCGTTCGGCAGGAAAGGTCAGCATGAGGTGAGTGTATCAGAAGCATTGAAGATGACAGTCGTCTGGATCGGAGTCTCTCTGGTTTTCTGCGGTGGCATCTGGCTCTATGAAGGGGATGAGAAAGCGATGGAGTTCCTGGCAGGTTACCTGATCGAGAAATCCCTGTCGATGGACAACCTCTTTGTGTTCCTGATGCTCTTCTCTTTCTTTGGCATCCAGCGAAAATACCAGCATGAGGTACTCTTCTGGGGTATCTTCGGTGCCCTGGTACTACGCAGCATCTTCATCTTTGCCGGTACGGCCATCATCAATCAGTTTGAGTGGATCCTCGGTGTGTTTGGTGTTTTCCTCATCTATACGGGTATCAAGATGTTCGGGCATCAGGATGACGAGCATGTGGATCCTTCGAAGAACATCTTCGTAAAACTCTTTAAGAAGTACTTCCCTGTGACAGACCAGATGCACGATGACAAGTTCTTCGTTATGGAGAACGGCAAGCGCCTGGCCACCCCACTGTTCATCGCCCTGCTCGTGATAGAGACCACCGATGTGGCCTTTGCCGTAGATAGCATCCCCGCCGTCTTCTCCGTTAGCCGCGACCCGTTCATCGTACTGACGAGTAACGTGTTTGCCATTCTCGGTCTGCGGGCCCTCTATTTCGCCCTGGCTGCCGTCGCCAAATATTTCACCTATCTGAAATACGGCCTGGGTATCATCCTCAGCTTCGTAGGTATCAAAATGCTATTGGATGTCATCTGGGATGTCAAGGTACCAACCACACTCTCCTTAGTGCTTATCTTTACCATATTAGTCCTCTCAATGGGACTATCTTATATCATCTCAAATCATCAGAGTCATGGAGATTAGCAACTACACAAACGACGCCTTAGAACTGCTGAAGGAACTGATTGCCATTCCTTCTGTCAGCCGAGAAGAGAAGAAGGCCGCCGACAAACTGGCCGAGTATCTGAACCGCTGGAATCTGCCCTTCGGGCGTGAAGGCAACAATCTCTGGGTGGGGTGTCAGGATTGGGACAACAACCGTCCCACGGTGATGCTGAATGCGCATATCGACACGGTGAAGCCCGTTGCCTCCTGGACGCGTGACCCTTTTACCGCGACACAGGAAGGTGATCTGCTCTATGGACTTGGCGCTAATGACTGTGGCGGAGGACTGGTGGCCCTGCTCCAGACCTATCGCATCATGCTCCATCGGCAGCGCAACTATAACATCCTCTGGGTGGCATCTGCTGAAGAGGAGGTTTCCGGTGCTAATGGTTTCAGCCGTGTGCTGCCGCTGTTGCCGAAGGTGGATGTCGCCATCGTCGGAGAACCTACTGGTATGCAACCTGCCATTGCAGAGAAAGGGCTCATGGTGATCGACGGCTATGCCTATGGAAAGTCGGGACATGCTGCCAGAAACGAGGGTGTGAATGCCATCTATGAGGCGCTCGACGATCTGGTATGGCTACGTGATTATCAATTCAGGAAAGAAAGTCCGCTGTTAGGCCCCACCAAGATGACGGTGACAGTCGTGGAGAGTGGCACGCAGCATAATGTGGTGCCCGATACCCTGCATTTTGTCCTCGACATCCGAACCAACGAGTTCTATCAGAATGAGTTTCTCTTTGAATTCTTAAAGAAGAAGATACAGAAATGCGAACTAAGACCCCGTTCGTTCCGCTTGCACTCCAGCAGTATCCCGCAGGAGCATCCCATCATCCGCAGATGTCTGGAGCGCGGCATGCAGCCTTTCGGATCGCCTACCCTGAGCGATCAGGCTCTCATGCCTTTCCCCTCTTTCAAACTGGGTCCTGGCGAGTCAAGCCGTTCCCATTCTGCCGATGAGTTCATTAAGGTCTCGGAGATCCGGCAGGCCATCGAGACCTACGTCTATCTATTAGAAGGGCTGGCTATCTAGACAGCCAGCCCTCCGGATTCAGTTTTTCATTACCACGTCGCAGCTGGAACTGCATCAAGCCTTCGGAGCCTAAGCGTCCGATGGTCTGACGTGCACTCACTTTCTGTCCGCGACTGACACTTACCGAGGCCAGGTCGCAATACACCGACAGGTAATTGCCATGGCGGATGATCACCACCGTAGTACCGGCATAACCAAAGACCGCACTCACCTCACCATCGAAGATACAACGCACAGGCGAACCTGGCTGAGCCTTGATGTCGATACCCTTCTTATCAAGCGTAACATGTCCCTTCACATCATCCACATGATTTGTTCCGAAACGATGCACAATCTGATAACCGTCAGAGACAGGCATGGGCAGACGACCGCGGTTGCTTTCGAAGTTACCACTCAGACGCTGATCCTCTGAAGAGACAGTATAGATCTTCTTCTCTGCTGACTTCTTAGCAGCAGCCACCTCCTTCTCATGCGCCCTGGCCTCCTCCTTAGCCTTCCGCTCCGCTGCGAGACGCGCTTTCTCAGCCTCACGGGCAGCACGCTCTGCAGCAGCCTTCTCTTCTGCCGTTTTCTTTGCTGCAGCCCTGGCCTCTGCCTTCGCTTTCTCCTCACGGGCCTTTGCCTCAGCGATCCTTCGGGCATTCTCACGGGCAGCCGCCTCAGCCTCTGCTTTTTTCCTAGCCAGCTCCTCCGCCCGTTTCTTAGCCGCCTCAGCCTCTGCCTTCCGTCTTGCCTCCTCAGCCTTTCGCTTGGCCTCAGCTTCGGCACGGGCCTTGGCACGGGCTATCTCCTCAGCAATCATCCTGTCAATCTGTGCATTCAGTTCGGCATCCCGTTTCTTCTGTTTATCAATGATGCTGATGATGGTTTTCTGCTGTTTCTTCAGCGAGTTCACAACCTTCTCCTGTTCCACCTGCTTATTCTCCAGTGATCTCTTCTCCTGTTCACCGCGGTAGAGCAGGTCATTCTTCTGCCGTTTCGAGGTCTTCAGTTCCTCGAAAGCCTCCGCCACCTGGGTCTGCATAGCCTCCACAGCCTCGCCTTGTGCCTTCTGATAAGCCGCATACTCACGGACAAAGCGCAGACGACGGTACATCTGTGAGAAATTCTTCGCACTGAAGATAAACATCATCTGACTCTGAATACTGCGGTTACGGTGCATATAGCGCATGGACTTTGAGAAACGCTGTTTACGCTCATCGAGTTCACGTTCGAGCACCTTCAACTGAGCTTCGAGCACATGGATATTGCCATCAAGCCGGGTGATGTCTCCTCGGATGGTATCAATCGTGCGACGCTTATCGACAATCTCATTATTGATCACCATCAGCTTCTGCAGACGCTTCTTCACATCCAGTTCGTTGGCTTTCAGGCGACGCTCCTGCTCTTTAATCTGCTGGCGCACCTGTGCCTGTTCATTCTTCAGGCCGTTTACCGTGACACTGGATTTCTTCTTGCTGGCTGAGCCGGACTTTTTAGTATTTCTAGCCTTACCAGATTTACCAGTCTTACCAGACCGGCTTGTCTGGCTAGTTTTACTAGTAGCAGACTTTTTACGAGTCTGCTGGGCTGGAGCAGCTGCCACCAGGCAAGCCAGAATCCAGAATAGTAATAATCGTTTCACGTGTTATCTACCGTATTAAATAAAATTAGAGAGACAGGAAACGACGCAGGATATCATCGATGGACACCTCACGGTACTTGTTCGAAATCGCCGTACGGGGCTCCCACTCCGTATCAGATCCGACATGGTTCAGTGTCATGCCGAGTTTCACCTCCTTACCGCCGGTATTCAACGTAATCGTATGCTTATAAGGGAACTGATTCTTGTTCAATGGCTTGAAATCCTCATAGTCCCAGTTCAACTGTGAAACACCGTTCACCTTATCCTTATACATGATATTAGCCATCTCGATAAAAGCCGTCTGTTTATCGACCAGCCAGCTATAGTCCAACTTCGAGGCCTCCAGGCTGAGGATCATATCACTACCGCTCTCCAGCATGTTATATGGACCGGAGCCTTTCCCACTTGGCTTATCAAAATTCATATTCTCTGGTACGAACAGTTCATTCCAGAACAACGACTGGATCGTGTTGAAGTCGATACCGCTGTTACGGAGGAAGTCAACAGAGATCCAGGGCACCTTCAGATACTGCTTGTTGATACGGTCCATGATAAGCACATACTCTTTCGTCAACTCAATGCGACCAGCCTCCACGAAACCGAAAGCCATCAGCTGAAGACGGATCACATCATGTCGGCGCATCCTCAAGTTGCCTGTCAGCGTTATCTTCTGCGGTCCGGACTCGATGAAGAACTTCACCTTCGACGTGAAGAACTTACCTGTCTGGGCATTTTCCTGAACGTTTGAGATTAAGTCGCCCTTCTTAACTTTAATATTGGTATCAGTTGGGGTAATCTTGTGTGACTTACAAGACACCAGCACTAACGGCAAAGCCAATACGGCCACTTTTACAATATTGAACAATTTCATTCCTTAATGTATTTTTTTTGTTTGATTTTCTTTTGTAGCACCTGATCCTCAGGTTTCTTCTGTTGAGCATCGCGCCAGAAAGAGAGTGCCTGCTCCATCTCCTTGTTCAAGGCATAGATGTCGCCCGCATGCTCAATGATCACCTCATTGCCAGGGGCATCGGCATTCCCCATGTTCTGCAACGCCTGGTCGATATATATCTTCGCCTCAGAATACCGCTTCTGCATGAAGAGGATCCAAGCGTAAGTATCCAGATAAGTAGCGTTCTTCGGTTCAGCCTTCACCGTCTTGAAGCTCATGGCCTCAGCCGTATCCAACCGCTCCCCCCGTTCACTGAGGTAATAGGCATAGTTGTTCAGGCAGCCAATGTTATCGTCCTTCCATACCAAGCAGGAGTCATAAGCGGCAAACGCCTCTTCCGCCAATCCCTTCTGATGCAGGATGTCACCCATCACAGCATAGAAGTCGGACACGATATGCGGGTCACTCTGGTCAGTGATCACGCCGATACCATTCTGGAAGGATGACAAGGCCTTGTCGAGACTGTCGCGTTTATAGTAGGCGATACCCTGATAGTAATAGAAGGCCATCTCATCGGGATTATACTGGCGTGCATCCTGACACAGGGCGATCACACGGTCCAGATCCTCATCCTCCCAGGCATAGCCCACCAGTTGCAGACGGGCTGCCGCCTGATCCGGTGCCATCCGCAGCACCTGCTCCAAGACAGGGCGGATGCTGTCCTTCGGCATCTTCTTCGCACTCATATACGAGGCACAGTAGAAAGCCATCTCCACATCAGCCTGAGGCTGGGCTAGCATCTTACGGAACAGCGTCAGCACCCTCGTGCTGTCACCGTCGGCCTCACTGGAAGCCACCTCCTGACGCAGCAGATGCACCTTCTCCTCAGGGGTTGCATTCCTATTCAGCAGTACCCGCTCCGTGAGCGAGTCAGCCAGAGCCTTGTTGCCCTGAGACTGGTAATACGTACGCAGCGACATCAGCACACGGTTATTGTCAGGTTCCTCCTTCAGCACCTGATGATAGATGTTCAGCGCCTTCTTCGCCTGGCCGTTCATCATCAGCGACTCACCATACATTGCCAGATAGTTCAGGTCGTTAGGATACTGCCTGGCGAGGGCTTCCATCTCAGCAACCACCGCTTTCCGGTCGCCCTTGCGGGAATAGATCTCACCCTTGGCCAGGGAGAGTCGTTCGCTCTTCCCGTCAATCGCCTCCAAGCGGTTCAGGACACCGATCGCCTGATCATAGTCCTCTACCTGCTGATAGAGTTGGAACAACAACTCCAACATATCCTCGCGATCCTTGTTACGGGCGTAGATGCCTTCGACCACAGGAATCGCACTGGCGTAATCCTGTTGGCGGATATAGGTCTGCGCCAAGGTCTCCACATAGATCTCGTTATCCGGGTCGAGGGCAGCAGCACGCTTCACGCACTCGATCGACTTCTCCGTATTCTTCAGGAGCGAGTAATACTGCCCAAGGAAGAAATACACCTCCGGGGCATCAGGATTCAGTTCCTGACAATGGCGCAACAGGTCGAAGGCAGCATCGTTGTTGCCTTTCTCCCGCTGGATCATCGCCTCCAGAAAGAACTGGTCATAGGTCTTCAACTCCTGTGCCTGAACCATCAGACCCAGAAGCATGACAACCATCAAAAACCATTTCCGCTGTATCATCTTACTTCACACCTGTATGACCATAGCCACCTTCGCCACGCTCTGTCTCGTCGAGCACCTCCACAGGCACGAACTGTCCCTGCTCATGACGGGCGATTACCATCTGGGCGATACGCTCGCCATCGTTGACGACAAACTCCTCCTGCGACAGATTAATCAGCAGTACGCCCACCTCACCGCGATAATCGGCATCGACCGTTCCCGGGGAATTCAACACGGTGATGCCCTTCTTCAGAGCCAGTCCGCTACGCGGACGTACCTGGGCCTCATAACCTGCGGGCAGGGCGATGTGCAGACCCGTCGGAATCAGTCTGCGCTCCATGGGTTTCAATACGATCGGTTCCGACAGATTCGCACGCAGATCCATGCCTGCGCTCTGTGCTGTCGCATATGCTGGTAAGGGCTGATGACCCTTGTTGACTACCTTTATTTCTAACATCTTTTTAAAATTTCATTTTAATCACGTGCAAAGGTACAATATTTTTTAGACATAAGAACAGAAGAACATATTTTTTTATGTTTCTTTTGTTCTTTTGTCCAAATTATCGTATATTTGCACCCAGAATATGATGAACTGGCAACAACTGATATCCAATAAGCGCCTCGGACAGGAGCATCGTCACCCGGAGCGCCATGATGACCGTACGGAGTTTAAACGCGACTATGACCGTCTGATTTTCTCGGCTCCTTTCCGTCGTCTGCAGAACAAAACGCAGGTGTTTCCCCTTCCGGGCAGCATCTTCGTACACAACCGTCTCACCCACTCCTTAGAGGTGGCAAGCGTGGGCATGTCGCTGGGTAACGACGTGGCCCAGCAGCTCATCAGGCGGCATCCCGAACTGAAGGACACACTCTTTCAGGAAATCGGACAGATTGTGGCGACGGCCTGTCTGGCTCACGATCTGGGAAATCCGCCTTTCGGTCATAGTGGAGAAAAGGCGATGCAGGCTTATTTCCTGGAAGGGGCCGGTACAGAGTTACAACGAGAAGTATCGCCTATCTTCTGGAATGACCTCACCCACTTCGAAGGTAATGCCAATGCCTTCCGCCTGCTCACCCATCAGTTCAAGGGGCGTCGCTCCGGCGGGTTCGTGATGACTTATTCCACCTTGGCAAGCATTGTGAAATATCCTTATTCCTCATCCGCTGCAGGCAAGAAGGGCAAGTTCGGCTTCTTCGACTCAGAGAAAGACGCCTACCGCAGGATTGCCCAGGAGTTAGGCATCCCCTGCCTCTCTGAAGCAGGCGACCCCCTCAGGTATGCCCGTCACCCGCTGGTGTATCTCGTCGAGGCTGCTGATGATATCTGCTATGAGATCATGGATCTCGAAGATGCCCATAAGCTGAAGATCATCTCCCACGACGAGACCATGCAACTGCTCCTCGGCTTCTTTGATGCCGAGAGTCAGCAGCATATCCTCCAGCGCATCGAGGAGGAACATGTGACGGATAACAATGAGAAGGTGGTGTATCTGCGGGCATGTGTCATCGGCAAGCTTGAGAACGAGTGTGTCCGTGTGTTCGTTGAGCATGAAGAGGAGATTCTCAGCGGCACGTTCAAGGGCAGCCTCATCGACCAGATCAGTCCCCTGCAACAGGAGGCCTATAAGCGTTGCTGCGATTTCTCCGTGAAACGCATCTACAAGAGCCGTCCAGTTCTCGATGTGGAGCTGTCGGGTTATCAGATCATCCAGACGCTCATGCAGAAGTTCATCGGTGCCGCCGTCCACCCCGACCGTTTCTACTCGAAGCACCTGATCTGCCGGGTATCGAGCCAGTACGACATCGACGCGCCCGACCTTGAGACACGCCTCATGGCGATCATCGACTATATCAGCGGCATGACCGACGTCTATGCCCTTGACATCTATCAGAAAATCAATGGTATCTCCCTGCCGATCGTATAGCAGCAACATGAAGAAAGTCTTTATTATACTCGTATCCTTGATGGTTGTTCTGGGAATGAATGCCCAGATGGTTGACCCCGTGCACTTCACCTCCAAGTTGAAGATGGGTGAAGGGGCTGAGGCAGAGATCATCTTCCATGCGACGATAGACAACGGCTGGCATGTGTATTCCACCGAACTGGGCGACGACGGTCCCATCGAGGCCACGTTCAACGTGGAGAAGATGGAGGGTGCCGAACTCGTGGGCAGGTTGACGCCTGTGGGCCATGTCATCAAGAAGATGGACAGACTGTTCAACATGGAGTTGAAGTACTTCGAGAAAGAGGCGACCTTCATTCAGAAGATCCGTTTCACAAAGCCCCAGTACGACATCGACTGCTATCTGGAATACGGTGCCTGCAGTGATGCCAGCTGCATGCCTCCCTCGGAGGTAGCGCTGAAGCAGAAAGGCAAGAGCCCCATCGCGGATGAAAAGGATCCCGTGCCCTCTAAGCCCTCGGACGAGCCAGGCGGTAAAGCCGGACAAGAGACCAATCCGATAACCACACAAACAGGTTCAGACCCCCACCCTCCTATCTTAGGGGACTCAGACGCTCTACCCTCCACAGAGAAAGACATAGACCTCTGGGCGCCAGTGACGGAAGAGCTCCACGCACTGGGCTCTGGCGAGGAACTGGCCAAGCAGTCGCTGCTGTGGCTCCTGCTGATGGGCTTCGTGGCAGGTCTTCTGGCTGTCTGCATGCCCTGCATCTGGCCGATCATCCCCATGACGGTGAGTTTCTTCCTCAAACGGTCTAAAGACAATACCAAGAAAGGTATCCGCGATGCCTTTACCTACGGTCTGTCGATCATTGTGATCTACCTCGGCTTAGGTCTGCTCGTAACGGCCCTCTTCGGCAGTGACACGCTGAATGCGATGTCCACGAATGCGGTATTCAACGTGTTCCTCTTCCTGTTGCTTGTGGTGTTCGCCCTCAGCTTCTTCGGTTGGTTTGAGATCAGGCTGCCAGACAGTTGGGCCAACAAGGTGGATGCCAAGGCATCAGAGACCAGCGGACTGGTGAGCATCTTCCTGATGGCGTTTACGCTGGTGCTCGTATCATTCTCCTGCACAGGTCCGATCATCGGCATGCTGCTGGTACAGACCACAACCACAGGCAACTGGCTCGCCCCAGCAGTGGGTATGTTCGGCTTTGCCCTGGCACTCGCCCTCCCCTTCACCCTGTTTGCCATGTTCCCCTCGTGGCTGAAGTCTGCCCCGAAGTCTGGTTCGTGGATGACCACCCTGAAGATCGTATTGGGATTCATCGAACTGGCCTTCTCACTGAAGTTCCTCTCCGTAGCCGACCTCGCCTACGGCTGGCATATCCTCGACCGTGAAGTGTTCCTCTCGCTCTGGATCGTCATCTTCGCCATGTTGGGTGCTTACCTCGTGGGCTGGCTGAAGTTCCAGGTGGATGAGATCGGTGGTGAACTGCACAAGCCGATGCCTGTGCTCTGTATCATGGGTGGACTGGTGTCGCTGTCTTTCGCCGTGTATATGGTACCAGGTCTCTGGGGGGCTCCCTGTAAGGCGGTGAGTGCCTTTGCGCCCCCGATGAGCACACAGGACTTCAACCTCAATCAGAAGGTGGTGGAGGCAGAATATCTCGACTATGAATCGGGTATCGCAGCAGCACGTGCCCAGAACAAACCTATCTTCATCGACTTCACGGGTTTCGGTTGTGTGAACTGTCGTAAGATGGAGGCGTCAGTATGGGCAGATGCCCGAGTGGCAGACAAACTGAACAACGACTACGTGCTCATCTCACTCTATGTCGATGACAAGACCCCGCTGAAGGAGCCGATGGTGGTGACGGATGCCCAGGGCAATCAGAAGACGCTGCGCACGGTGGGTGCGAAGTGGAGTTATCTGCAGAGTCATAAGTTCGGCGCCAATGCCCAGCCGTTCTACGTGGCACTCGACCCCACCACAGGCAAGCCGCTTACAGGCAGTCGCGGCTTCAATGAGGATGTGCAGGCCTATATGGACTTCCTGAACCAAGGAATAAGAAATTTCAAAAAGTAAAAGAGTAAAAAGGTAAAAAGATAAAAAGGTAAAAAAGTAAAAAGATAAAAAGGTAAAAAGATAAAAAGGTAAAAAAGTAAAAGATATGGAACAGACAAAATGTTTGATTATCGGCAGCGGACCTGCGGGTTATACGGCTGCCATCTATGCCGGACGTGCGAACCTCAGTCCCATCGAGTACTGCGGTCTGCAACCTGGCGGACAACTCACCCAGACCACTGAGGTGGAGAATTTCCCCGGCTATCCACAAGGTGTGGATGCCAACCAGATGATGATGGAGATCCGCGAACAGGCCGAGCGCTTCGGTGCCGACATTCGCGACGGTGAGATCGTGAAGGTGGATTTCTCGAAGGCACCCTATGTCTGCACGACGGACAGTGGTCTGGAGATTGCTGCTGACACAGTGATTATCGCAACGGGATCTTCAGCGAAGTACCTCGGACTCGACGACGAGCGGAAATACAACGGACAAGGTGTGAGTGCATGTGCCACCTGCGACGGTTTCTTCTATCGTAAGAAGACGGTGGCAGTGGTTGGTGGTGGAGATACCGCCTGTGAGGATGCCCTCTATCTGGCCGGACTTGCCAAAAAGGTATATCTGATTGTGAGAAAGCCCTATCTGCGTGCCTCACAGGTGATGCAGCAGCGTGTGATGGAACGGGAGAACATCGAGATCTTGTTTGAGCACAACACACTGGGTCTCTTCGGAGAGAATGGTGTGGAGGGAGCCCATCTGGTGAAGCGCAAGGGAGAGCCCGACGAGGAACTGGTAGATATCCAGATCGACGGTTTCTTCCTCGCCATCGGCCATACCCCGAACACCGCCATCTTCAAGGAGTGGCTCGACACCGATGAGGTGGGTTATCTGAAGAACATCAACGGCACACCCGCGACGAAGATCCCCGGTGTGTTTGTAGCCGGCGACTGTGCCGACCCCGTGTTCCGCCAGGCCATCGTGGCAGCCGGCAGCGGATGCCAGGCCGCCATCTTGGCAGAACGTTATCTGTTAGGTCGTTAAAATGAAGAAACTGTATATTGAAACGTATGGCTGCCAGATGAATGTGGCAGACTCTGAGGTGGTGGCCTCCGTCATGCAGATGGCAGGCTATGAGACCACTGAGGAACTGAGTGAGGCTGATGCCGTGTTCCTCAACACCTGTAGTGTGAGAGATAACGCAGAACAGAAAATCTATCATCGTCTGGATGCCCTTGCAGCCGAGCGCAAACGCAAGCAGAAGGCTCTGATCATCGGTGTATTAGGTTGTATGGCAGAACGGGCCCAGCAGGATTTGTTGGATAACCATCATTGTGACCTCGTGGCAGGTCCCGATGCCTACCTCTCGTTGCCTGACCTCGTGGCACAGGCAGAACTGGGTCATAAGGCGATGAACATCGAACTGTCCACCACAGAGACTTATCGCGACGTGGTGCCCCAGCGTATCGGACTGGGACATAAGATCGGCGGTTTCGTGAGCATCATGCGAGGCTGTAACAACTTCTGTCACTATTGTATTGTACCTTATACCCGTGGTCGTGAGCGTAGTCGTGACATCGAGAGTATCCTCACCGAGGTACGCGATCTGCGCGACAAGGGCTATAAAGAGGTGACGCTCCTGGGCCAGAATGTGAATTCTTATAGTGGAGCCCTTCGACAGGCTCAGGGGCCGTGTGAAGAGAAGATACTTTTCCCGCAACTGCTGCGCCGTGTGGCCGAGGAGGCACCCACGATGCGCATCCGCTTCACCACCTCGCATCCCAAGGACATGAGCGACGAGACGCTGCGCGTGATTGCCGAGATGCCGAATGTGTGCAAGCATATCCATCTGCCCGTACAGAGTGGCTCAGACCGGATCCTGAAACTGATGAACCGCAAATACACCCGTGAGTGGTATCTGGATCGTGTGGCAGCCATCCGCCGCATCATCCCCGACTGCGGACTTTCTACCGATATCTTCGTGGGCTACCACTCTGAGACGGAGGAAGACCACCAGTTGTCGCTCTCGCTGATGCGTGAGGTGGGCTACGATTCCGCCTTTATGTTCAAATACTCAGAACGCCCGGGCACCTACGCCTCGAAGCACCTGCCCGATGATGTGCCTGAGGAAGAGAAGATCCGTCGTCTGAATGAACTGATCCAGTTGCAGACGGAGATGAGTGCCATTCAGAACAAGAAAGACGAGGGCAAGG
>Ga0256404_1005841_pt1 | contig 21143 bp, 21 predicted proteins | sample RumenRJG_01DNA_FD_185990 | JGI IMG/M metagenome (GOLD analysis project Ga0256404, IMG submission 185990) | Bovine rumen microbial communities from Lethbridge, Alberta, Canada - RJG_01 | ecosystem: Host-associated > Mammals > Digestive system > Stomach > Rumen | place: Canada: Alberta | collected...
ACTTCGTATTTCTAATATATTCTTAATATAATCTAACTCTTCTTTTTTTATTTTTATAAACTTTTCTTTTAATATTTCAAAACTCATACTTTTCTCTCCTTTTTCTATATATTAATGCAAAAATGTAAATAAGTATAATATATATTTATTATTATCGTTATAAGTATTACTTATTTACACTAATAATATCTATTTGATATAATATATTGAAAAAAGGAGATCTTATGGAGTATAAAAGTTCTTATGATAGAATTAATAATATTAGTGATATAGATTATATTTCAAGAAAAATATGTAAAGATTATGTTTTTGGGGAATATACTGGTTATCAGTTAATTGAAATAGGATATGAAGATTTTAATTATATTTTATATACTGATAATAATAAATATGTAGTAAAAATATTAAACACTGAAAGAGACTTATCTTCTTGTAATAGGCTAATATCTATACTTCATAAATCTATTGTGGAAGGTGTTCCTGTTCCTAGCATTTATTCTGTTAATAATCAATTATTGTATGAAATTAATGTGCAAGATACTTTATTAAGATTATTTGTAATGGAATATTCTGGAAAGAGTTTTTGGGAATTAGGAAAAGAATTAAATGATAACGAATTAAAACAAGTTGCCTTTATTGCTTCTAAAATTAATTCTATTGATTATAATATTAAAGAGACTTTTTATGATGAATGGACTGTTACTAATTTATTAAAGGAATACGATAAAAAACAAGATTCCTTATTAGAAAAAGATAAAAAAATTATTCAGCCTATTATTCATTCTTTTAAAAATATTGATTTTGATAAATTACCATATTCATATGTACATGGAGATATTATTAAAGCTAATTTATTATTAGATGATAATAATAATATTTCTGTTATTGATTTTTCTGCATTTAATTATTTGCCTAGAATTGTGGATGTTCCTGCATTACTATTAGGATTATGTTTAACAAATGAGAAGGAATCTACTATTAATAAGATGAATCAATTTTTAAGTTATTATCATAATCTAATCCCGCTTAGTGATTTAGAAATAGAATATTTACCTTTATTATTAAGGTCTCTTGCTTCTATGTATATTATTCAGACTAGTTTTATTGTTTCTGAATCTTTAGATTACGTTGAAAATGAATATTGGTTATTAGAGGGACGAAAATATTTAGATATGGATATACATAAAAAAGATTTACAATTTATTAAAAAAATGTAAATCTTTTATTTTATTATTTGTAAGACTTTATTTGCGTATTCTCTTCCAATATCTTCATAATTTGCTAATTCTTTTAAATTTAAATATTTTAAATTTAAATCATAACATCTATTAATATTTCCATCAATTATTCTATCATATTGTGCTCTTAATAATGATTGATAGGTTTTATCATAAAACTCTTTTTTACATATTTTTTTATCACTCTGATCTTGATAGATTGTGTAATAATTATCAATTAAAGTTTTAGTAGAATCAAAATTTGGATTAATATTATATATTTCATAGATGGTTGATAAAAGAATTCTGTCAAACTTTAATAATTCTTCATCTCCACTTAAAATATAATTATTGTTATACTCTGATGGAAGGAGGTCTTCTCCTCCACTTCTAAACCATACATAAGAACAATCTTTATTTGTATATATTACTATATCTTTTTTATATTTTTCTTGTATTCTAACATCTGGAATTTCTTTATTCAATATTATAGATAATTCTTCATTTAATCTATTATGTCCTCCTAAACAAGTTTCTTGACTATAATCTTCTTCCTCTGTACAATATTGTTTTACATCTGAAGCTATGTACTTTTGTAACTCTAAATATAGATGTCTCCAGTCTTCTTTTATATATTCTTTAAATATCTTATAGAATTCTTTTTCTCCTTTTTCTATAAAATAATCATTTTTTAGAAAAATATTTATTCGATTTATCCACCAATATGATGTTTGTTCTATTGAATTTAGTTCTATTTTATTCATTAATAAAATCCCTTTCTTTTTATAAAACAATAAGCTTATATTTTATCTATAGAGGCTCTTACTTTAACCTCAGGATATGATTTTAATAATAATATTGTTGTTTGTTGATATGATGCTTTTTCTTCATAAGTAGAATCACTTAGTTTTAATGACTCCAAAATATATTGATAATAATCGTTTTTTATTTTTATTAGTTCCTTGTCCGTATCTGTTAATTCTATTTTTGATTTTAAAGAATCAATTTCTTCTTTTTTTGCTCTTATAAGATTATTTTCTTTTCCATTATTATTACTCAATAAAATATTTAAAAATTCTTCTTTTGTTTGTATATTATTCTCTCTTTCTTCTTTAGATAATTCTTCTGTCTTTAATAATAGTAATTTTCCTATACTATCTATTTTTTCTTGATTATGTCTATTATTATTCATAGAGTAATAGAAGTAAGAAAAGATTGGTATTCTATTATTATCTATTTGTATATTTAGTTTTATTCCATCTATTTGATTTCGGTTATCTTCTAATATTATGTTATTATGCTGATAAGAAGAAAAAATATTTTGTAATTGCCAATAAATATTATAAGTAGAAATATTTCTGTAAATATCTAAATTTAATAGATTTTCTCTTATTGTTGGTGCAGTTGCATTATTATTTAAAATGTAATCATCTAGTTTTATTAAAGCTTCTAAATATGAATAAACCTCTCTTGAAAGTATTATTCTCCACTGCTCTAATTCTTGTTTTAATTCTTCTTTTGTTCTTATTTTATTCATAGGTTTCTCCTTTCAAGTTTTTAATTCATCTATTTTTTACTAAGACATTTATATTAGTCTCTGGATATTGTTTTACTAGTCTAGTTTCTATTCCTAAAAGATTATCATCTGATTCAGTTTCTTGTTTTAGCTCAGTTTCTTGAATACCTAATTTGTCAATAAACTGATAATAATTATTTTTATTTAGTTTAATTAATTCTGCGTTATTTTCTGATAATCTTCTATTTTCTTTTATTTTTGGCTTTAGATTATCTAATAATGAGTATAATAAATCTATTTCTTTTAATATTTCCTCTTTTTTATTTTGCGTATATCCTTCATGATTATAATTCTTTAATACTTCCAATCTTTTCGAAAAACTTTGATATTGTGATATTAACTCTATTTGTTCTTGCTTTAATTCTTGAGATGTTTTTTCCTTATATAAGGATACATCAACTTGTCCTATGTTGGTAATATTTTTTCTTTTTTCTTTATTTAAGTTTGGATAAAAATAATATGATAAAAATACATACTTATTATTCTTTTGTTTAGTATATGCTTGGAGAGAACAATCTTCTACATTTATTATTAAAGATCTGTTATTTATATTATTTAAAGTATGTAATAAATGATTAAAAATATTATATCCTGCTATAATGCGATAAATATCTATATCCATTAATCTTTTCCTTAAATCTATCATGTTGGTATCTTTTAATATTAGACTTTCCATATGTATTAGCGAATTCATATATTCATAAACTTCTTTTGAAAATATATTTTTATATAAACTTAAAAAAGAATCTAAATTATCTTCAATCCGATCTGGATTTAAATCGTTACTCCATCTTCTACTATCATTAATTAAAACTATTAAAGCCATTTTATCCCCCCTAATTATTTTTTTATCAAGCAATAAATCTTTTATATTAACGTTGGATAATAATTCTTCTTGTTTCTTAACTCCTTACAAAAAAAGTATCTATATTATACCAGAAAAGTTTTAATATTACAATTTAAAAAAAAGCGAATAAATCGCTTTTATGATAGGGTTACTTCTACTTCTTTTTCTTTGTATTTTCTTCCACTAATATAACTAATCTTTATTTTAACTTTATCTCCTTTTTTCTTATCATAGATTATATTTGTTAAGTCACTAAAGCTTTCTACTTTCTTTCCTTCTATTTCAGTTATAATATTACCTATTTCAAGATTAGCTTTATCTGCTCCACTATTTTCAACTATCTTAGATATATAGAATCCTACTGGCATGTTGTAAGCACTGGCTTGTTCCTCAGTAATCATATACCCTTCTATACCCATTGTAGCATCACTCTTATCTTCTTCGCCATTCATTAGAGATGTTATCAAATCTTTTACATCACTAATTGGTATAGCAAATCCCATACCTTCAATACTTGCTGAGGTTGAAGAGCCACCTGATGAGTATTTTGCTGAGTTTATTCCTACTACTTCACCTTTACTGTTTAGTAGAGCTCCACCACTATTTCCACCATTTATAGCCGCATCTATTTGAATCATTTTTGTAGTTATGTTATCAATTGTTACCTCTCTATTTACGGCACTAACTACTCCAGTTGTTACAGACTGTCCATAACCTAAAGCATTTCCAATAGCAATAATTCCGTTACCTACTTTTAACTCTGAACTATTTCCTAAGGTTGCTATTTTGATAGATTCAATGGTTGCATTGTCTAAATCACTTATTTTTACTGCAATTACAGCAACATCTCTTCTTTCTGATGTTCCTTTTACTTTGGCATCTACACTTTTCTCATTTACGAATTGTACAGATAGCTCTTCTGCTCCTTCAATGACATGATTATTTGTTAGTATTAATAATTCTGTGTCATTTTTACTAACTATGATTCCAGATCCTGCTCCTTCGGAATATTGTTCTTCTCCAAAAAAACTAGGCCCAAAGTTTCCGTTTTTTACTAGAGTTTTTGACGTTATTGCAACTATGGAAGGCATTACTTCTTCAACTACTTCTGATACATCTGTAATATAGATACCTTCTTTAATTTTACTTGATGTTTCTGTATAGTTCAGCTCTGCCTTTTTTCCTGTTGGGAGATTTATTTTATCAATTTTTAATAATCCCATATTATTTAAGGATACTAATACCGCTACTCCTATTAGAATAACAAATATTCCTATTATGAGTCTTAAACTTTTACTTTTCCCTTTCTTTTTTTCTTCAATTATTTCTGCATCTTTTATATCATCACTCATTTTATCACCTCGTTTTTCTGTTTTTATTATATATTCTAATTATGAAAAAATTATGAAAAAATTATAATATTTATGTGAACTTTACACTTTTTACATTAAAGTAGTTATTATCATAAATAATTGTATTAGAAAAAAATACATAAAAATACAAATTTTTGATATATAGTTTTTATGTTTATTCCTTTATAATTAGAGATTCTCCTGTCATTTCTTCAGGAATTGGAAGATTTAATAATTCTAACATTGTTGGAGCAATATCAGCTAGTTTTCCGTCTCTTAATTTTATTCCTTCTTTGGTTATGATACATGGTACTGGATTGGTTGTATGAGAAGTAACTGGATTATGATTCTCATCCCACATAACATCACAGTTTCCATGATCTGCTATAATTATTAATATACCACCTAGTTCTTCTATTTTAGAATATATTCTTGTTAAACATTTATCCATGTCTTCTACTGCTTGTACTGCTGCATCATATACCCCGGTATGTCCAACCATATCTCCGTTTGCTAAATTCATAATTGTTACGTCATAATTTCCAACTTCTCTTAGGAAATTGTCACAGACTTCATATACACTCATTTCTGGTTTTAAATCATATGTTGCTACTTTAGGAGATGGGATTAATATCTTTTTCATATCAGGATATTCTACTTCTTTTCCACCATCAAAGAAGAATGTTACATGGGGATATTTTTCTGTTTCAGCTATTCTTAATTGGCTTAATCCATTATTATGTAAATAATCTACTAATATATTTTTTAAGTCAAGATCATCAAATGCATGCGGACAAGTAACTGTTTCTGTTACAGGATACATAGTTAATACTTTTAAATTATTGAAATGTTTTACTGTTAAATTTTTCTCATTAGCTTGTTTTTCATATTCATCTGGATTTGACAATAAAGTAAACATTTCTCTTAAACGGTCTTTTCTAAAATTAAAAGCAATTATTCCATCATTTTCTTGTAGTGGGGTTTTATCGATAATACCTGGAATTACAAATTCATCATATTTTCCATTATTGTAATTTTCTTCAATTAATTCTTGATAGGTATTATAAACTTTTCCTTCTCCATATACTATTGCGTCATAGGCTAATTTTAATCTATCAAAGTTATTATCTCTATCCATTCCATAATATCTACCACTAATTGTATTAATTTTTCCTAAATTTAATTCATTCATTTTATTTTGTAATTGTTCTAAATATTTAGTAGCACTTTTTTCATATGTATCTCTACCATCTAGGCAAATATCAAATACTACTTTTTCAATATTTTCTTTTTTACACATATTTAATAATGCTAATGCGTGATTAATATGGGAGTGTACTCCTCCATCCGATAGAAGGCCAAATATATGTAATGTTGAGTTATTTTCTTTTACATGATTAAAAACATCCAGTAATTTTTTGTTTTGATAAAATTCTTTAGACTCTATTGAAGCCGTTATATTTTCAAGAGGCTGTATAGCAACTCTTCCTGATCCTATATTCATATGTCCAACTTCGCTAGTTCCCATTTGTCCCTCTGGAAGTCCTACTGCTTTTCCACTTGCTTGTAAAATAGAATGTGGGTATTTATTCATTAGGCTATCAAAAGTTGGTTTGTGAGCATTTTTAAAGGCGTTCCCATCACTTTCTTCACGAACTCCACATCCATCAAGTATACATAAAACTAATGGTTTTGTCATTTCTATCCTCCTTATCTATCACTATTATAGCACGTAAAACAAAAAAAAAGCACTTTATAAGATACTTTTTTCTTTTAGTTTAAAAATTTAGAAACATCAACTTCTTCTTTTTCTTCTTTTAGCATATCATTCAACATTTCTACTTTTTCTAGATAATTTGATAGTACTCTAAAAGCATCTTCATATTCTCCAGTACTTGACAACGATTCTCTTCTTATCTTATAACTATTTTTCTTTTTAAATTCACATATTGATACATATACTTCTTCACTATTTTTAAGATATGGAAATATCTTTCTTATATTTAAAATTTGGTCTTTTGTAGGGGTTTTTGGCATTGATATTATCATTATGTCCTCAGAATTTATATTTGAAGGCCAAAATATAACATAATTGTTTGCAGCAAGGAAGCATGAAAACTCATACCCACCACTTTTTTCAGGGTCCGCAATAAAGTTATCAAGTAAACCTGGTATAATTTTGCATGCTCTTAAAAAAACTTGGGAATGATTTGTTTCATCTTTTTCTCTTGGAACTGGTATAATTTCTCCATTTGGAGGTATAAGTATAATTGTGTTTTTTTTAAATATTTCTTCGTTGACCACTTTTTTTAATTCTCTCCTTCTTATATGTTTTATAATCTACTCTTCTATATATAACCTTACTTTTTCTTTTTTTCTTCTGGGTGACTCCAAAATAAACATTAAAATTATCATCACTCAATTTATTCATTAATAATTCTAATTGACGTTGTTGTTTAATAGTTAGATTTTCTGGAACCATTACAGAAGCATTTCTTATATTCAAAAAACTATTATGTACATCTGTATGAAAAAAAACAATATTTCCTTCTCCACTTATCTGTTTAGAAATGTCAAATCCGGTTATTTTTCCCTTATTTTCTATATTTCCTAGATATTTAAGTATATTATATTTATCCATACTAAATTTATTTACAAATCTATTATATGCAGATATATGTTTTTCATCTTCTTTTGATGAGCATAATGATTCTTCTTTTCCTTCATTGTTAATAATAGATATAACTGTATTTTTATAATCAACCATACTATCCCCTCTTTTGTTGTTGTATTTTATCATATTTTACTGGTTTTTTCAAGTATTTTTATCTCTAACAACTATTTTTTTGGCAAGTAGTACTTTTTTCTTTTAAACATTTTATTTGACAATTAAATGTATTATATGCATATTTTTTTATTTCAGATGTTAGTTTACCATATGGGTCTTTTAATTTTTCACTAATTCCTGTTTCTAATTGAATTGGTTTTCCGTTTGATATTGCAACAACATTAGGTGCATATATTCTTTTTTCTCCTGCAGATATAGTTTCTTCATCTTTTGTTAAAGTATAATCTTCTAATACTTCGTCTAATTGTTCAATTAATCTCTTATAACCTTCTGTTCCTTCTTTTGTTGTATTAATATTTCCTTCTTCATCTACTTCTTTTACATCTCTGATATCTAGAACATCAACATAGTAAATCTTATCAATATCATTATCATCTAGTGCTTTTATTAATTCTTCTAATACACTTCTACACCATGGACATTTAGCAAATCCAAAATATACTAAAAAACTTTCTTTTTTATCAATTCTATCTGCTAATTCTTCAGCAGTTTGATAAATAAATGGATTATCTTTTGGAATAGTTATACTTCTAATCTTTTTACCAGAATCATTCTTTTCTCCATTTAAAGACATATATTCTTCTCTAAATTTTAGAGCGTCTGTTTCTTTTGTTTTTCCACAACCAGCTAAACTTACTACAATTATTAATATAAAAATTATCGTTATTATCTTTCTCATGATATCACCTATTTCATTATACATAATTCTTTCTTATTTTTCTATAAATACCATAATTTTTTGCCATTTTTTCTGACTTCTTTTATGATGCCTCCACCTAAGCATTCTTCTCCATTATAAAAAACACATGCTTGTCCAGGGGTTACTGACTTTACTCCTTGAGGATATTTTACGATTATTTCATCATCTTTCCAATCTAACTCCACTTCTACATCGTGGCTTCTATATCTAAATTTAGCTGTACATTTATTAATTTTTTCATTTCCTAAATAATTAATCTCATTTACAACACATGAAGTACTTACTAAGTAATCGTTATCTTCTCCTAAACAAATATATAAAATATTTTTTTCTAAGTCTTTTCCTACTACAAACATTTTATCTTTTGTTCCACCAATATTTAGCCCTTTTCTTTGACCAATTGTATAATTCATTAATCCGATATGTCTTCCAATTGTTTCTCCGGTTTCTATATTAACTACATTTCCTGGTTGATTAGGAAGATAATTTTTTAAGAAGTTTTTAAAATTTCTTTCTCCTATAAAACATATTCCGGTAGAATCTTTTTTCTTTGCTGTAATTAAATCATATTCTTCAGCAATTTTTCTTACTTCGCTTTTTTCCATATTTCCTATTGGAAATAATACATTATTAAACTGTTCTTTTGATACTTGTGAGAGGAAGTATGTTTGATCTTTATTAGAGTCTACTCCTCTTAATAGTTTATTATTTTCAAGTCTTGCGTAGTGTCCTGTTGCGATATAATCAGCTCCTAGCTTCTTAGCTTCTTTTGCAAACATATCAAATTTTATATATTTATTGCACATTATATCTGGATTAGGAGTTCTCCCTTTTTTTAGTTCATCTAAAAAGTAAGTAAATACATAATCCCAATACTCTTTTACAAAATCTTTTCTATATAAAGGAATTCCTAATTTATCACATACTGCTTTTGCATCATTATAATCTTCTTCTTGTGGACAAATTCCTGACTTTGTTGTTGGACCATTTAATTCTCCATCTGCTAGGGAATCCCAATTTCTCATAAATAAGCCAATTACTTCATATCCTTGTTTCTGTAAGACAATAGCAGCAACACTACTATCTACTCCACCACTCATTCCTATAACTACTTTTTTCACACTAACACTTCCTAGTTGTTTTATTATATCATTTTTTTATATTAGTATCAACTTTTTCTGAATCCATATATTTCTCTTTATTCCACAATTTTTGTGGAATAAGTAATACCTCTACTATTGCAGTATCATCTTTTATTTCTACTTTTAATATTTTTGATAAACAGTTTTTGTTTAATATATATTCTTTTTGATTAATACAGTAGCTTAAATCTTTTGATAATACAGGCATTCCATCTTGAGAAGATTCTAAAATATGGTAAATTACTTCAATGTTTTGTATTTCTCCAAATATTTCTCTATTAAAAAATGATGATTTTTCTTCCAAAGAAGTTGATGTAAATCCCTCTTCGTATAGATATTTTCCTTCTAATTGTTTTAATTCTTCTAAATTTGTTACTCCATACTTTTTAAATTCTCTTAAAGAAGTTCCTCTAAATGTTTTTATATTATTTTTTAATTTTGGATATTTATCTATAATACTTGATATATCTTCTCCTAGTCTTTTATAGTAGTCTTTTTTACTAGAGTCACCATTATCTTCATAGTTCCAGGTATTTCTTAATACAGCATTTATATTTTTATAGTTTGTTCCTGTATACAATCTTATTGTCATATATTCTTCATCTGTAAGACTTCTTCCGAATTCATCTGTATCTTCTTGAAAGTTATATTCTATTGGCTCATTATTTCTATGTTCTTCTACATATCTATCTATTTCTTTTTTTGTATTTTCTGTTAAAAACTTCATTAATAATCTTGTTGAAGGAGAATATCCAATTTCCATTGTATCACCTATTATTATTTTCTTTTATCAGACTTTTTTTGTCAATACAGTTAATATCGTTTTAACATTTTCTTTATTTTTTTACAGGTTTCTTTTTGATTCATACCAATTAATGACTTATCTTCATAGGAGTAATATTTATTACCATTATAAACAATTAAATTACTATTTTTTATTAAGAAATTATTAATTTCTTCTTTTTTTTCTAATAAAGTTTTAATTGTTACAATTATACTATCTGGAAATAAGCTTTCTAAATCTAATTTGTATTCTTCCATTACTATTTTATTATCTTCTATTTTATATTTTGATAATTGAGATAAGTCAATAATAAGTTTAAAAGGAATATCTGCTTGAGATTCTAATAATCCTTCTAGTTCTCCTATTGTTCTATATGATAAATATTTATAATGATAGATATTTTTTAAATCTTCTTGTATTTTTATTTCTTTTTTATTATCAATCAATTCTACTTTTGTATTTAATAAAGCTAAAAAGTATTCAGCAAATCTTTTTGATAAAATATTAGAATTCTTCTTTAGATAATAATTATTATTAATAAAAATAGTATTTGAGCCTCCAATAATTAAAATATATTTTTCATCTACTTTTCTCTCATTATAAATAGTACAATATTTTAATTTTAATTTTTTAAACTCCTCTAAAAAGTTTATTTCCTCTTCATCTTCTTTGTCATTTAATATATTAATAACTATTTCTAATATTTTTTGTTCATTATAAAAGTCATCTGATAGACATACAAATTGTTTATTTCTATTATCTGATAAATTAAAATTACAACAATTATCACTATAAATTTTTTCTTTACAAAAAACACATGTATATATTGCGCCAAGAAAACTTCTCGCTTCTAATCTTATTTCATGATTACAATTACATTTAAATGTTTTTATTATTTGTGTATTTTCATTAATTCTTAATTTTATTTGTTCTATTTTATTTTTTAAATCTACATCATTATATTTTTCTTTTATAATTATATCAATGTTTTTATTATTGTATTCATTTAATTCCTTTAAAGCATTAATATAGTTTATATAATCTATTTTTTTCATAGTTATCTCCTAACATATATTTTTATATCATTATCATATTGTATATTTTCTAAATATATTTTAATTTCTTCGATTATATCTTTTTCTGTTATTATATTTTCTTTTATTATTTCATATATTCTTTTTACTGTTTTAGATGAATACTAATATTCTATATCTATTAATAACTTTGTAAAACTTAGAAAATTAATATATTTAAAATTAATATTTTTTTTATAAGTAAAGGTATCACAAATAGGACAATAATAATCATCTTTACTGTGTAAATTTTTTAATACTACTTCATGGCTACATTCTTTTTTTAATTGCTCTTGTATTTTCTCTAATTCTTCTTTTATTTTATTTATTTTAATTATGTTTTCTTTATAATCATTTTTCGTTTTTTCTAATATATTTTTATCTTCTACCCTGCTATTTGTTATCTCTAGTAGATCTATTATTTTTTTTAGGTTATAAATATTTAATTTTAATTCTTTTAACATTTCTTCTTTATCATATTTTTTTCTCATTAATTGTTTATCCATAACTTCTCCTTTTTTATACTAATACTAATCTTTTTAATTTTATCTGTAAAATATTAATTAATTATTATACTTATAAGTATTACTTATTAGTATATTGTTATAATTTTTATACATACTATTAAGGGAGGAATTATGGATAATAATATTAATATTTTGGATGAATTAAATAAAGGTTGTTTTATGGGGATTGATGCTTTAGATTATATTATTCCTATATGTAGTGAAAATAGTTTCTTGGAATTATTAAATAACCAAAAAAAAGAGTATGAAAATTTATCTACTAGATTAGAAAGTCTTTATCATGATTATAGTGATTCTGATATTCATAAGACTAATACTATGGAAAAAATGATGCTTTGGTATGGTATAAAAAAAGATACTATATTAGATGATAGTATTTCTAATTTAGCATCTCTTTTAATAACTGGTACTAATATGGGAATTGTTGAAGGTAGAAAGATTCTCAATCATAAAACAATGGATAAAAAAGTACATAAACTTTGTACTGAATATATTATGATGCAAGAAAAATACTTAGAAAAATTAAAAGACTATTTATAAAAGCTCACTCTAATATTTGTGAGTTTTTTTGTGTTAAGTTATTATCTGATTCTTTTTTACTTGCTGAAGTCATTCGCATTTTATCCATAATTTTATTTTTTCTATTTACTAAATCATAATAGATTCTAGTTAGTTCAGTATCTTTGCTTTCTTTTATATCATCTAATACATGATATATTTTAAAGCCACTAAAATTATTAAAATATATATCAAATAAACTGTTTAATTCTTCAAAATTTTCTTTTCCAACTTCTTCATATATTACATTAATATTTCCGTTTCTTCTACTTTTAATAATTGTATCTTTAAATTCATTATAAAAATCATTAACAATAAATTTTGTATCATCGTATGCTGTTGTGTGTTGATATTGAGAATTATTTGGATTATCAAAAATATAATGATTTTCTTGATGCATTTTCTTGCTTATATCTTGAGCAATCAATTCATTTATTATTTCATTAAATAATTCATATTTTCTTTTTTCCCGATTATTTATTGTATCTACTTCTTTTACTCTCTCTTGTGAAATAGTATCCTCTAAATAATCCCAACCACAATAACCTTCATATTTGTCCATAAATATATTTGTTAAATATAATTCAAATATGTGGTTTAATTCATGTACTATTTTATGATCAATTGTATTATCATCATAATTATCAAAATTAAAAATTAACAAAGGAGAGAGCACATAACCATTATTGTCTCTTAAATTAGGTACAATACAGCGTTGCTTATTTGTAAAAATATGTGCATCTATTCCGTCATCTTTGTTTATTAGTCCAATTTTGTCAACTTCTTCTATTATTTTTCTATATGATGAAAGACTTGTATAAAATTTATTATTAAATATATTTATGAATTTTTCTTTAGATTCAAAAAAAGATTTTACTCTCTCTTTTTTGGGCCATATTTTTTTTGCATCCGTACTATTTACATATGCATCATAGTCATCTCCTAGGTCTAAACCATTTTTTTTAAAAAATTCTATTCTTTTTCTTTGAATATATTGGATTGTTTCTTTATCTTTACTGCTTTTTAATAATTCATCATTTGCTTCTGTAAAGGAATCTAGCCCAGAAGTTCCATTTAATGAGTTTCCGAATATATATGGTACATAGGTATCGATTATATATGTCTGTGATGGATTTTGATAAAACTCTTCTAAGTTTTTTCTTTTTTCTTCTGGAATTAAATCAATATTTTCTTTTATGAAATCTATAAATACTTCTTTTAAATATAATTCCCTATTTTTATTTGCTTCTTCTACTTGTTCATAAAATGAGGAAAATTGTTCTATATAACTGTCATACTCTTTTTTTGCTTCTTGATATTTTTCAACTATAAAATTAATTTTTTCAAATAATCCTTCCTTAACTTTTTCATCAAAATTTAATATATTTATTGTTGGATCTATTTTCTCTAAAAATGGTTTTATACTTCTAAAACTACTTTTAAATATGTCTTCATGTTCTTTTTCATTTAGGTAATACTCAATATTAGATTTAATTGTAGGAACTAAAAGTTTCTCATATTTTTCCGGTATTTTTTTTGTTCTAAATATTTCTCTGTATTCTTCTTCTGACATATTTGGAAATATTCTTTTTACTATTTCATATCCTTTTTTTATAAGTTGTTCTTTTCTACCTATTTCTCCTAATTTATATTGTTCCCAAAAATTTATAAATTCATTTATTGAATGAGAATTCGGATACCTAAAACTATATCCTCCATAATTATGTCCAATTATATCTTCTACTGTTAGATTACTATTTGTTTGTTTTATTATTTCTTCTATTAGGCTTTTTGTTTTTAAGTCTTCTAATTTTTCTAAACATATAGCTATACTTTCTGGAGTTTGAAAACCAATAAAAAATGTATTAGAAAACTTCTTTTCTATTTCTTCTCTTAATTCTTCTCCATAAAAACTTACAAAGGCCTCTATAAATTGTGGAATTGCTTTCCTTAAATTTTCACTTCCATTTAAAAATGTTATTATTCTATCTTCCATTTAACTCTCCTAATATATCTTTTAACTCTTGATAATTAAAAGGATAATAACCTTTGCCATGATATATTATTTCCTCATTATTAGATACTATTTTTACAGTAAATTCTTCATCATCTATAATAATACTTGATCCGTATTCTCTTTTCCATGGTAATATGATACTTTTTATTTTTTCTAAGAATTCATCATTTACTTCATATTTTTTATTATTTAAATAACATATATTATATTCAAATATAATTATTGCATTTATTTGGGTAAATATACCATTATGTATTATTATTTCTATTAAATCATTCATACTCTCACCATCTTTATAATATCATTATTTAAAAAAAAACACTACTTTTAAAGTAGCTATTTATATAATGATTTTATTTTTTCTTTATTAATTTCTTTTTTGGTATAATAATCAAGTATTGGTAAATTATAGTTATTTTCTTCTAATATTTTTTCTATTTCAATTAGTATTTCTAATGTTGAAGATAAATCAGAGTAAGTAATTATTTTTGTAGTATTAAATATTATTCCAATAATTTTTTCTTTTTCAATTCTTTCAAATATTTGATATTCATCTCTAGAACATATATTTAATATTATATTGTGAAATCCTCCATTATGGGCTGCGATGTTTACATATTCTGCATAATTCATATAGGCATTAATCGGATACATTAAATTATTTAAAATAAATCCAGGATATATAGAGTTATTAGTAAATGATGAATACTTTTCATCATTTGCTTTTGAAGTATACACATATTTATAATCTCCTTTATGATTTGGATTAAAATAAGGAGCAATTAATCCTTTACTAAGTATATTATTATATTTTTCTTTATCAAAACTTTTATAGTGATAATACCAGTTATTATCAAAAATAACATCTTTATCTTCTAAATAATTTACTATGTTGTTATCTATTTCCATAAAATTTCTCCTTTTTTATTGTTTGTTCTTATGATAAGCCTATTATTATTTAAAAGTCAATATACTTGTTTTTAATAATATTGTTTCTTTTTAAGACTTTTTTTTATAAGTTTGTTATAATAAAGATGTTAGGTGATTCTATGAAAATAAGTGTAATTATTCCAGTTTATAATACTGGTAATTATTTAAAAAAATGTTTGGATAGTATACTAAATCAAACGTTAAAAGATATTGAAATCATTATTGTAAATGATGGTTCTTCTGATAATTCTTTAGACATTATAAAAAAATATATGAAGAAAAATAAAAATATTATTTTAATTAATAAAGAAAATGGTGGCCAAGGTTCTGCTAGAAATATGGGTATCTCTCGAGCTACTGGTGAATATATTTCTTTTGTTGATAGTGATGATTTTATAGATGAAGAAATGTTAGAAGAAATGTATTTAACTGCAAAAGAAAATGATAGTGATATTGTTATTTGTAATATTAGTGATTACTATGAAAAAAGTGGTACTATGAGAGATGTATCTCTTAACTTAAAGAAAGAAGTATCTATTCAAGAGGCTATTTTATATAGTGTTCCTTCTGTTGTAAATAAGATATACAGAAGAGAATTATTACAAGATAATAAGCTTTTCTTTAATGAAAAAATTTGGTATGAAGATTTTCCATATAGTATTCAATTATTAGTACATGCTAAAAAGATAAGTTTTATTAATAAACCTTTTTACCATTATTTTCATCGTATTCAGTCTACTATGCATAATCAAAATATCTCTAAGAATTTAGATATTTTAAAAGCATATGATGAACTTGAAGAGTACTTAAAAATTAATAATTATTATGATAAGTATGAAAATGAAATACAATTTCTTTTATTAAAAGAAGTCTTTGTAGCAACCATAAATAGAGTTATTCGTACTAGTAATCCTATCTCTCAAAAAAGGAAAATTATTAAAGAGATTGAAAAATATTATTATTCTCATACTAAGGGAAATAATCCTTATTTTTCTAATCTTCCACAGTCATTTAAGATATCTTATTATCTTATAAAAACAAGACTTTATTTTGTTCTTTCTATTATATTTAAGTTAAAGGAGGATAAAAGATGAAGAAGATTGCGATTTTTCAAAGAGATTTAGGTATGGGAGGAATTCAAAAGTCTCTTGTTAATTTATTAAATGTAATTGATTATAAAAAGTATGAAGTAGACTTATATTTATTTTCTTATGATAATTTTTTTAAAGAGAGTTTACCAAATGAATTAAATATTATATATTTAAAGCCTCTTCCTTATATTTCGCGTTTTATCTTCTTTTCGATTTTAAAAATGTTTCATCCGTATAAAATAGATAAAAAATATGATTTGGCAATTGATTATAATAGTTATGATCAAGGATGTGCTCTTGCTTGTTTATCAGTTGATGCTAAAGAATATATTTCCTGGGTTCATAATGATGTTTTGCGTGAAAAAAATAATGATATTAAATATCGTATTCTTCATTTTTTCTTTAAATCTAAGTTTTCTTTCTTTACGAAATATGTCTGCGTTTCTCAAGGATTGATAGATCCTTTTAAAAAAGTTAATTCTATTTCTCATAATCATTTTGTTGTTATTCCTAATCTTGTGCTATCTGAAGAAGTAATTGATAAGTCTCGTGAAAAAACATCTTTTTCTGTTGATAAGTCTAAATATAACTTAGTTAGTGTTGGACGACTTGTATTTCAAAAAGGATATGATATCTTAATTCAAGATATGAAAGAAATAATAAAGAAAAGAAAAGATATACATCTTTATATTATTGGTGATGGAAATCAGAGAAAAAAACTTGAAAGGATGGTAAAATTTGAAAAGTTAGATTCCTATATTACCTTTTTGGGAAGTCAATCGAATCCATTTCAGTATGAAACCTTAATGGATGGCTTTGTTTTGGAATCTCGTTATGAAGGACAAGGAATTGCTTTTCTAGAAGCTAAAGTTTTAGACCTAGATTTAATCATTCCAAGTCATTTAAAAAACTATATTGACGATGTAGAATTTACTGATGATGTTTGTAAAAAGATTCTTTCTCTTAAGAAAAAAAAGAAGAAAAAGTATCATTCTTTGGAAGATTATAATTCTAAAATTGTAAAGAAAATAAATCAATTATTTCAAGAGTAAAAGTGAATTATCAAATTCACTTTTTTATTGTTTCTATTATTTGTTTTTGTTATGATATTTGTGTAATTTGTTGAGGTGTATTATGTATTTTATTCAAAAAAATTTAACTAGACTTCATAATAATCAAAGTACGTTTTTCTTAGATCCAAAAGATTTATCTTTGATAAAAGGAAAACTAAAGAAAGGAACTTATCATATTTATTATCCTTATAAAGATAGCGAAAAAGTAATTATCTATCAAAAATCAGTTCCTGAAGTTTTACTTTATCAGATAAAAGTTAAAACTAAAATTCGTCATCAAGATATTTTAGGTACGATGTATTCTTTAAGTATTGCTCCTGAATTATTTGGTGATATTTTGATAATTGATGGTAACTATTATATTTATATTCTTCCAATTGTAAGAAATTATTTTGAATCTAATTTTTTAATGATTCGTAATGCTTCTGTTGAATTAGAAGAAATACCTGTTGATACTTTTAAAGAATATGAGAGAAGTTACGAAGTTATTTTCTTAAATGTTTCAAGTAACAGAATTGATACTATTGTATCAAGTATTTGTCATATTAGTAGAAGTAATATTCCTATTATGGTTCGAAAAAAAGAAATTATGTTAAATTATGATTATTTAAAAGATTTGTCTTATAAGCTAAGGGAAAATGATACTTTTAGTATTAAAAGAATTGGTAAATTTAAATATAAGGGGATTCTTAAAAGTACTAAGAGTAATCATTATATTGTAGAAGTTTTTAAATATATTTAATTATTATACAATATATCTATATCAGTAAGATTTTCAATTCCTGGAACTTCTCCATTATTACATATTTGCCATACTTTATAATTTCCTTTATAATCTGTTTGTTCTGTATAATGAGCTAACCAGATTCTTTGGTTTAGTATCTTCCAAATATTTTCTAAGTAATATTTTGAGGAATATACCATTCCTTGATAACCACTTTTTTCTATTTCTCTTATAAAGGTGTTTGCTGTTGTACTTAATTTATGAAAACTCATTTGATATTCTTGATAATTAGACCAGTTTTCCCAATCAAATACTATTTCTAAGTCTATTTTATGATTTTTTATTTTATCTATTATCCATTTAGCTTCTTTTTTAGCAGTACTATCATTATTTGCGTCTGAATAAAAATATATACCTATTGGTATTTTTTCTTTTTCAAATCCTTCTATATACTCTTCAAACTTATCATCTAGAATAGCTTCTTTTCCTATTCCATCTCCTCTTCCTACTCTAATATAGGCAAATTCTACTCCACTCTTTTTTACTTTTTTATAATCTATTTTTCCTTGCCAATGTGATATATCTATTCCAATTTTATTATTTTTGGTTTTATATTTTTTTATAATATTACTTATTGGAGTTGTAATATGTTTTTCATTTTTTTCATTTTTTTCTTCTTTTTCCACAACTTTTAGTGTAAAACTTTGTTTAGCTATATTTTTAGAATTATCTTCTCCAATAAAAGTAAGATTATAGTCTCCTATTTCTGATAGAGAATATTCCCCCTCTATTCTGCAACTTGGCTTATCATCATAGTTATCTCCACAAAATAATGACTTTTCAAATTCTTTTTTTGTTTTGGTATTTGTAACTATTGTATATGTTGATAAAGATTGTATAATTGGAGGGGTTTTATCCACAACTTTTATGGATATTTGATAAGGTATTTTAATATTATCATCATTTATATAAGTAAAATGTATTTCCTTTTTTCCTAACTTTGATGTATCAATTATTATATTTTTCTCTATTTTACCATTTATATTTTTTATAATATCTTTTAATTTTACTTTATCATATACTTCTATTTCTTTCTTCTTTAGTTCAACTATTTTTTTAGCATGACTAACTTTATAATTATTATAATTAATAATCATTAGTATAAATATTCCTACTATTAATGGTAAAACTAAAATTTTTATTATAGTATTTTTTTTCATATTATTATCACTCTCTAATAATATTATACCAATTTTATTTAAATATTTACTAATTCTCAATATAAATTGTTAATACATATATAATTACTAATAGAGTTACTCCTACATCAGCAAATACTGCAAGTAGCATGGTACTCTTCCCTAGTAAGCCCAATAATAGTACAATAAATTTTACTAATAAAGAGAAAATGATACAATACTTTACTTTTCTTTTGGTTGTTTTAGCAATATCTATTACCTTATTTATACTATTAAGATTATCATTCATTAGTACTACATCACTTGCTTCTATTGCGGCTTCACTTCCTAAATTACCCATTGATATTCCAACATCTGCTATTTTTAATACTGGAGCATCATTTATTCCATCTCCTACAAATACTGTTGTACCATTTTTCTTATAACTTTCTACTTTCTTCACTTTATCTACTGGTAACAAATTATTGTAAAAAGTTTTTATTTCTAATTCTTTAGCGATTTCTTCTACTTGTTTTTTGTTATCTCCTGATAAGATGATAATTTCTTTATTTACTTGTTTTTTTATCTCGCTAAAATTATTATTTTTTAATTTATCTGATATTACTATATATCCAATAAATTCATTGTTTTTCGAGGCATAAACTATGGTTCCAATATCTTTACTTGGTTGAAATATAATATTATTTTCTTTTAGTAGAGTTTCATTACCAACTAATATATTATCTTTTCCTATTTTACATTTTACTCCTTTACCAGGTAGTTCTTCATAATGAGATACTTTTAATAATTCTTTTTTATTTTTTTCTTTAATTACTGTTGCAATAGGATGAACGGAATTTTCTTCAGAGGATGCGATGATTTGAAGAAAGTATTCTTCTTCCATATTAGTTTTTATTTTATTAATTTCAAAGACTCCTTCTGTTAGGGTACCTGTTTTATCAAAAAAAATATAATCTATATTTGATAGTTTTTCTAATTCTTTACTACCTTTTACAAGAATACCTTTTTTTGATGATTTACCAATTCCACAAAAATATCCTAAAGGAACTGATATTACTAAAGCACATGGGCAAGCAGTTACTAAAAATATTAAACTACGATATAGATAAGTATTAAAATCTTTTCCAATAATGGTTGGTATTAATACTATTAATATTGCTAATATGCAGATTGTTGGTGTATATATTTTAGAAAATTTAGTAATAAATGTTTCGGTATCTGTCTTTTTATCATTTGAATTTTCTATACAATCTAATATTCTTTGGGCAGTACTAGTTTTTGATGTAGAAGTTGCTTTTATTTTTAATAAACTATTCTGATTGATATAACCACTTAATACTAAATCATCTTTTCTAGTAAGTTTCGGAACTACTTCACCTGTAATAGATGAAGTATCCATATATGATTCTCCTTCTATTATTATTCCGTCTAAAGGTACTTTTTCTCCTGGTTTAACAAGAAATATATCTCCTATTTTAGCTTCTT
>Ga0256404_1005842_pt1 | contig 21139 bp, 22 predicted proteins | sample RumenRJG_01DNA_FD_185990 | JGI IMG/M metagenome (GOLD analysis project Ga0256404, IMG submission 185990) | Bovine rumen microbial communities from Lethbridge, Alberta, Canada - RJG_01 | ecosystem: Host-associated > Mammals > Digestive system > Stomach > Rumen | place: Canada: Alberta | collected...
CATGCCGATTTTACCACGTTTTTTCATGTCTTCATAGGTGATTTTCTAAGGATATTTTCCTCAGAATCGTCTCTGAGACCATTTTTCACGCCTTAAGCGGAATTTACTTTTTCATTTGACCAATAGACCATGAGTTTGAAACGATGATCCCGCCTTTAACAAAAGAGGAATTTAAGGAACTTGAAGATCTGATCGTACATGACAGGATCATTTACTCTCCGATCCTTAGCTGGCGCGGAGTCATCATTGACGGGCATAACCGCTATCGGATCGCTAAAGCCCACCCCGAAGTGCACTTCAATACGAGGTTCATCGAATTCAAAGACCGTGAAGAGGCAATCGCCTGGATCTGTAAAAACCAGCTTGGGAGAAGGAACCTTACACCGGCACAGAAGAAATACCTGATCGGGAAGCAGTACGAAACCGAGAAGGCCAGGCATGGCGGAAACAGGAAAAGCTGTAACGTAAAATCAAGTTCCCAAAATGGGGACTTGATCGAAAGGAGGAAGACATGCGACCGGATCGCAAGGGAAAACGGAGTCGGAAAAAATACGGTTATCCGATCCGGTGCCTATGCCAGGGGGCTTGATGCTGCAGAGGAAGCCGTCCCCGGGATCAGGCAGATGGTCTTTACCGGTGAGATCCGTCCTTCAGAAAAAGAAGTCACAGCAGTTGCCGAGGCTCCTGAAAAAGACCGGTCGGTACTGGCTGAAAACCTGAAAAAGCCGCACCGTCGGTCTGTCAGATCATCCCGATCCAGGACAGATCTGAAAGAAATCAGAGCCATTGCCGAAGCTATGGACAGCAATTCGGGACGAACGCGACCGGTGATCGATACCGATTTCGTCATCACCGAACTGCAGAATGCGCTTGAAAGCATGGAATTCCGTTGGAAGACATGTATCAACGATTACAAGTCTGTGGCAATGAAAGAAGATTGCCGTGAGAAGATACGGTCCCTGGTCCGGGAAGGGATCCGGTTCCTGCAGGAATACGAGTAAAGAATAATTCTTTGCTTTGTATTTATAAATATAGAGTCTATCACCTCAAGTGGTCAAAATGATCACTTGAGGTGAAGCTCCGATCATATCCTGGAGAATACACAAACTCTTAAGAGAACTTACATAAGGGCAGACCGGTGAGGTCCGGCTGCGGATTATGTTCGTTTGATGGAGCTCATGCGAGGCTGTAAGAGTGACTGCAGGTGATTTTGCTGATCAATACAGCCGGCATCACAAACGAGACCCTTTGTTGCTGTCAGCTGCCTTCGCAGGCAGCTGCGGCTTCCAAAGAAGGGAGTTTGTGTAAATGAAAACTGAAAATGGTCCCGGTATCATCAAGGATACCTTTGTCATGTACCGGAGCTACCTTAAGCAGCTTGAACTGCTTTCCTTGGAGGATCGTGGTATCTGGATCACGGCGGTCCTGGATTACGTGAGCGGTATCCCGCTGCCTGAGATGCCTCAGGCGGTAGCTCTCGCCTTTAGTATCGCCAAGGAAAGGATCGATGAGGACTATGAGAAGTGGCAACGTACTGTAGCGGCAAAAAAAGAGGCCGGTTATCGCGGCGGGATTGCTTCCGGCATTTCAAGACGCGCGAAGTCTGAAGCATCTGCTTCGTCTGCTTCAAAAAATGAAGCAAACGAACATGATAATGTATATGTTAATGAATATGATAATGATACTGTATATGTCAATGATCATAATTCATATATACATGACAGGAAGCAGACCGTTAAAGAAGCCAGAAGGGGCGTGGAGCGTGATGTTGACTATGACGCTATCATCTTAGAGAAGATCAGGAACAGAGGCTCTGAAGCTGTTTCTGAAGCCCATGATGATTTTGAATACCTTGGCATCCCTGTGCCTGCAGAAGGCAGGTGACTGCCATGATAGATATTCAGACTTTACAGGATGCGATCGACTGCGGTATATTACCCCTTGATGAGACGTTTTTGCGGCAGCAATTGGAAATGTCCAAAAGAGAACGTATTCTCAAAAACCATCCCTTTGCCATCAAACAGCAGACAAACGGCAGGTGGCAGACCTATTACAGGGAGCCGGATGGAAAAAAGCGGATCTGTATCCAGCTCGCAACAAAAGAAAAAGTGGAAGACAGACTCGTTGCCCTCTATAAAGAGGCAGAGAACAATGAAAAGTTAACACTCAACAAACTCTTTGATGAATGGATCCGGTATAAGGAGACCGTTACCGAAAGCGATAATACGATACTCCGCCATAAGCAGCAATACAGGAAATACCTGCAGGACTCAGATCTCTTTCAGAAGGAGCTGAAGAAGGTGGACCATCTCTCCCTGCAGTCCTTTGCCAACAAAATGATCAAGGACAATAAGATGTCCAGTAAACAGTGGCAGAATGTGAAGACGATCCTCAATGGAATGTTCGGATATGCCATGGATAAGGAGATGATCAGCTCCAATCCCATGGATCGACTGAAGATCTCCGTCAAATTCCGTCAGATACCACGAAAGACCGGTAAGACCGAAACCTTCAATACTGCCGAGCTTAATGACCTGACACATTATCTGGAGGAGAAATTCCACGAAACGGAAGATATCATCTATCTTGCCGTAGAGTTGAATTTTCTTATCGGACTTCGCGTAGGAGAACTGGTCGCCCTGAAATGGGACGACTGGACAGATATGACGCATCTTCATGTATGCAGGGAAGAGACCCGCAATCAAAAGAAGAAGAAATATCTCATTGTAGAGCATACAAAGACCCATCAGGACCGTTATGTTCCACTGATTCCAAAGGCGATCTCTTTGCTCTCCAGAATCAGGGAATATACCTGTAATGAAGAATATATCTTTGTTCGTGAGAGCGGTCGGGTCAGCTCCAGACAGGTATCTTATGTGTTGGAAAGATATGCCAAAGATACGGGAAATCCTATCAAGCGGACCCATAAGATGCGTAAGACCTATGCCAGTGCACTCAATGCCAACGGTGTCCCTGTAGACGCGATCAGAGAGTGTTTGGGCCATTCAAATCTTCAGACTACAATGTCCTATCTCTATAATCCGCTTACCGATGAAGAGACTTATGAACGTATAAAAAAGGCACTCTGATAACATCTCAAAGTGCCTGAAACCACGTATCTAAGCCATAATTCGGAAGTGTAGTCAAGTGTAGTCAACCGTAGTCAAAATTTCCCAAAATGCAAAACGGCGATTATGCTTTATTTTAAGCCATAATCGCCGCCTACATACCATGAGCGTGACGGGAATCGAAAAAAGACGAAGTCCTAAAATCCGCGTCAGATGATCGTTTCAGCAACCACCCAAAAAGTGTACTACTGATCTGTACTAAAATGTAAATCTACATGGAAAGGAGGATGACGCAGGGGAGCCTTGTTTTGCCATTCAAGGCCAAATTTCCTGGTCATATATATTTCCAAATCTTGCCTTCATCTGAAATGAATGAGGAGTCGAATTTGTAAAACGTTTAAAATACTTAAAGAACTGATTTATATTGCTGTATCCGACCTGAACGGCACAATCCGAAATGTTACAGCCGGTGCTAAGCAGTTCTTTTGCCTTCATAATACGTACATAGTGATGATAGTTCAATATGGTTTTTCCTGTTTGCTGCTTAAAAACTCTGGCTATATGACAAGGGCTGAGATAGACGACCCGGGATATATGCTCAAGTGTCAGCTTTTCCCTGTAATTATGGCAAATTAATTCTATAACATCATTCACAGCTGTACTATATGCTGAAGAATAGTATGTGATCCTTTCCAGGGACGGCAAAAGCTGTTCGTTCCTGATCGGCTTCAGCAATATGTCAGATGTACCCGCCCGAAACGCATAAACCGCATTGTTAAAATCGGCATGGTCCGTCAGCAGGATGAAGCGTGAATCAGGAAACCTTTGAATGAACATAGCCGCATCCACACCGGGCGCGGCCATGCTCATAAGTACAACATCGGGGTTCCATCTCCGAATCACATCTAAACCAGTGTTTCCGTCAGCTGCAAACCCGGTAATATCCAGAGGCAACTGATTTGTCTGCAGACAGTTTTGCACGGCAGTGTAGGTATACAGATCTGTATCGATGATCACCAGATGTCTCAATAAAACCCCCTTTCTTCCGATTTTTATTCTAGTAGCGATCGAGTCAAATATCTGTTTTTTTTCTATAGGCCTTGGATTCAGGTCCCAGTTTTCTGCATAATGCTTATGGTCCGGAAGGTTATAAAACATATCTATCAAAGCTATCAGTTCCGTACCGTATTTATCAGTCATGACGAACTGATTCATCACCAGTTTGATAAGCCCACATATAATCTTCATATGAGTCATAATGTACGGTGTCGTACAAGAACGTTGGACGAAATCTTTTTCTTCCTACAGGATGAAGTTGCGGACATCACTTTTGGCGAGTCCTTCAGCATCTTCCCGAGCGGCACCATCTGCGCACATCCGGATGTTACACCGTGGATCAGAACGATGCCTGTTCCGTTGTCACCATAAAAAAGCTGTTGGTCGTTCGTCCGCATCATAATGGTCAGGCCCCTCCTTATCTTTTAGCATTTATGATAATTTTACCACCAGTCGTCTCAAAGTCATCTGAGATAACACAAAAACTGCCTTATCAGTACGATAAGGCAGTCCCATCACGGAATCTTTCCTCCTGTTTCAGACAGTGACTTATATCATTCAGAAAAACCTGCCCTCTTCGATCCTCTTCTGCCGCTTAGCATAGAGTGCCTTGCAAAGCTCCAGATCCGAATCCTTCATTCCCTGCTGTGCAAAAGTTCCCATAAAATTCAGGGTATCATCCGCATCGTCTCCGCATACACCCTGGCCAGGAGGCGTCTGATAGCCGTCCATCGCGATCTGAGCACATTCGATGGCTGTTCCGGCAGCTGATGCCAGCTTCATCGCACAGGCAAGGCGCGCACCGTCACAGACAACACCGAAAACATTGATAACCGTCGTGTTGATCGCACGGTTGACTGCGTCCAGATCACCTCCGAAAAGCATGACCGCGCCGGCAGCGATGCCCTGGGAAGCAGCCACGACACAGGCACACATCGAGCTCACACGCCCGATACGGTTCTTCACACAGATCGTCATCAAAAAGCTCATTGCCAGCGCCCGGAGCAGGTTTTCTTCGGAAGAACCGAGATCCTCAGCCAGACTGATGAGAGGCAGAGAGGCGGTGATACCCACATTGCCGCTGGTTGCGCAGCTCATGGCAGGTTTGGAAAGACCTGCCATACGGGCTTCTGAACCGGCTGCTGTCATCGCCTTTGCCTTTTTGATAAGATCGCCCCTGCTTCGGTTCATCATAGAGATGGCAAAGCCTGCACCGACTGCTTCGCCGGTAAAAATGCTTTCTGCCAGTTCCTTGTTCATGGTCACTGCTTCACGAAGGAAATACAGCTCTTCAACAGGGATCTCCGTTGAAAATGCATAAAATTCTCCCACGGTATAGCTGGCCATCGGGTCATGCGTCTCATCCATGGATCCGATCCGGTCATAGGGTATGTCGACCAGTACCTTGCCGTTTGCCTCCTTACGGACCAGATTTGTATGGGTCTTGACAATGACCGAACGTCCGACTCCTTTGTCCGTTTCCACGGTGCAGTCCATGAACAGTCCGAGGATACGGGTCTCCAGATCGATTTCGATCTCCACGTTGCCGTCCAGTACGAACTGACGGGCGGCTGCTTCGTCCTCCGGGGTAACATTGTGAAGCACATTCAGTTTAGCTTCCGCATCACCTGCGATCGCTCCCAGTGCCGCCAGGATCTCCATGCCCGTAAGGGAGGTGTTCGGGATACCCACGTCACTTCCTTTGGTACCGGTGTGGCGATCCATGTAGATATGGACTTTTTTGGGCGTGCCTCCGACTGCGGAAGCCGCTTCAGCGGCAGCGTAAGCGATCGAAGTCACTGTACAGCCCAAAGCCGGAGTCACTTCTTTTTTCAGTATTCGTAAAAAATCTGCATACAGTTCTTTCATAACAATCTCCTGATCTAATATTTATGACACTGTCCGTTGCCGAGCCGGCAGTATGTCTTTTACCGGTTGGTCTCACGCGGGATGATGAATTCAAAATTCCCATTGATCTCGGAACGGGTCAGCTCGCCGGATGCAACAGCAGTGACTTTCTCCAGCAGGGCTTGTCCGGCATCGGAAGCCGGAACGCCTTCCAGGACAACTCCGGCGTTGAAGTCCAGAAATTCTCCCATTTCCGCATAGCTGACCGGGTTTCCTGTCAGTTTCAACACGGGCATAACTGCGTTGCCGAGCGGCGAACCCCTTCCGGTGCTGAAGACATTCATGTGTGCGCCCGCCATTGCAAAGCCGCTTGTGACGTTGCCGTCAATGATCGGTGCACGCAGATCCAGCATCCAGAGGCCCGGATGCGGAACATGTTGTCCTGCATAGATCAGTCCCTGCAGTTTGGAAGTGACTCCCATTTTTTTAACATTGCCCATGGATTTTTCAACCAGAGTGGTGATCCCTCCGGCTTTGTTTCCCGGTGTGGGATTGACCTCTTCGATCGTCTGTCCGTGAAGGGCAAAGTGTTCTTCGCGCAATTCATCGCACATCTGTATGACTGCAAGGCCTACTTCCGGAGAAACCGCGCGTTCAGCAATGATATGTTCACTGCCCGGAAATCCGTTCACTTCACTGATAATGACCGAACCGCCAGCATCCACGATCAGATCCGTCATGGCACCGATCGTAATGTTTCCGGACAGCGCGGTCGTCCAGTCAGACCCGCCGCACTGGACTCCAAGCACCAGACGTGAGGCCGGGAATGGCTTTCTCTCCTGCATGGCAGCTTCCCTCTGAAACGCTTCCACAAACCTGACGCCCTTTTCCACTGCCTTACGCAGGCTGCGTTCTTCCTGGATCCCGACATAATCCGCCGGCTTTCCTGCTGCGCGGATCTCTTCCATCATTGAGACATGATCCGTCTGTTCACATCCAAGACCGACCAGCACGACTGCAAAAACATTGGGGTTAAGCGCAGCGGAAAGCAGCCCCAGACGGGTCCTTGCATGATTTTTCGAAAACTCGGCACAACCGGCTTCGTGTGTGATCACCTGCGCACCTGTTTTCCAGGAGATCTGCTGTGCTGCGGTATTGGCACAGTTGACCATAGAGAGGACCAGCACATAATTCCGGATGCCGACCTCTCCGTTTGCCCTTTCATACCCGTTAAAGGTCAAGTTCATAATGCACCTGCCTTTCTCCTGTACTCTGCGTCATATCCCCTGCAGAGCTCTTCCGTAATATCTTCGATGTTATGGATGTGGGCATACGTGCCCATGGCGATATCCGCCGTTGCTCTTCCGATTGGAACGCCGAATTTCATTACCATAGTGCCTGCAGGAATATCAGTAAGAGCGATCTTATGTCCCATGGGGATCTCTTCCTCTGCTTTCAGCATACAACCGGGTCCGATCTCCAGCACATCACCGGGTTTTACCGCCTGAATAACAATTGCAACATTATCTTTCGGATCTGTCAGCAGCGCTCTCATATCGAACAATCTCCTCTCCTGTTTCCGCATCAGACTGTATGCCGCTTCCGGCATCTTCAGTCTCTGCATCGGTTTTACCGGCAGTAACTGAATCTGCCCTGCGTTCTTCCGGCTTAGGTTTGCGCATCTGTGACGCACGCTCTTTGTCCCATGGTTTGAAGATCCTGTCCAGACACAGGAAAATGACAGCCGGTACCAGCAGAATATAAACCGCAGCAGGGATATGTTCCGTCTTTCGCATCAGCATCAGCCAGATTGGGAAAATGCAGACGAACGAAAGCGGAAGGAAGCATTTCTGAACACGGGGATCAGTAAAAAACTTTTTCATCGTAGCCTCCGGGACTCACAGATTCTTTGCGAGATACTCTTCATCCATCCTGTGGATCTTCTCAAGCGCACAATGTGCAGCATGTGTACATGCCACACCTCCTCCGCCGCCCCGAAGGTATGCCGGCAGATGTTCCTGCACATCATAAAGGGCGTAAGAAGCGTCATCCGGAGTGATAAAGCTTCGAACACCCGAAAGCACCATGTCCGCCGCAGCAAAGGCGTTGCCGATCGCACCGCCGTTTCGTTTGATACATGGAACTTCTACGCACTCCATCGGATCGCAGACCAGGCCCAGCATGCCTTTTATAGCCAGACTAGCCGCGTCTCCGATTTCGGAGGGACCGCCTCCGCCGAGGCAGGCCATTGCCTGTGCGGCCATTGCGGAAGATACCGTGATCTCACCCTGGCAGCCTGCTGCAACACCGGAAAACCGAACGCCGTCAAACGCCATGATCACACCAATGGATGTGCAGGCAAACAGTGCGTCAACGATCTGGTCGTCCGTGTATCCATAGGCTTCCTGCAGACTTACAAGGCACCCCGGAACGATACCTGAAGAACCGCAGGTAGGCGACGCTACGATGCAGCCCATTGACATAGCGTATTCCATGATGCCGATGCCGTAAGCGACCGCATTTCCCACGATGCTGCCGGAAAGCGTTCTGCCGGTCCGCACCGCTTCAAGGATACGTCTGCCGTTCTGTCCGTCATCAAGACCGTAGAGAGGACGCGCCTTGCCGCTGATGCCTGCTGCAGCAGAGCGTTTCATATACTCCCACTGCTTCCGCATGCGCGCGATGATCTTTTCTCTTGAAAGACCGGAACGGTTTACCTCGTAGCGAAGCATCAGTTCCGAAACAGTGATATCCTCCTTCTCACATATCTCCAGTATTTCGCTGTAATCCTGAAAAAGCGCGGGCTTGTTGGAGTTTCCTCCTTCAAAGAACGGAGCGATCCATTCGGCACGCACCACACCGGGAACCGCCCTGAGCTTTGTCAGCACTTCCCCGTCACACTCTCCTGCCTCTATATAGCTGAACCATGTATACTCGCTTCTGCCGCTCCCGGGCTTCTGTACACCTGTATCCCCGAGAATGCACGACAGTTCGCCGGAAACATCTGTATCGCTCCATATGAAGTAATGTCCGCTGTAATTATTGAGCTTCACGGGCACCTCGTCGATCGATTCAACAACAATGTTGCCTCCGCCGACCGACACCGCGCACACACGTGAAGTCACGTTTTTCTCTGATTCAATGACCAACCGGACACGAAGCGCGTCTTTACTCTCCGAAGCAGGAAAACAGGAGATCTGAAACTTCATTCCTGCTCTCTTTGCCGCTTCGAAGGCGTCCGGAAATCCCGGCTCGTCAGTCGCATATCCCATCAGCCCGCCGGCAAGCGCGAGATGGCTGCGGCAGCCGGCGTAATGCGTCAGATTGCGTGGATGAAACTGGATCTCCACATTCTTCGGATCGCCGTCTGAAATCGCTCTTCCGACTGATCCGATGCGCACCATGCCTGCGGTACCCGAGCTGGAAGGTCCGACCATGACCGGACCGACTATATCAAAAATACCAATATCCATAATTGCCCTGTTCTATCCTGTCTTTTCAAAAATGCCCGGGCAGCCGTATCCGGCTTCCCGGGCTGGTTCACAGATCAGATATCTTGGAAATCAACAACGACACCGCCGCCGTTCGCAACAACACGGTCATAAGCGATCTTCGCAACACTTAAATCTTCGATGCCCATACCGCACATACCGACGACGACAGTCTGGTCGTCACTGGTCCTGCCGACACCCTGGCCTGCCGCCAGATCGCCGATCGTAGTCGTAAATGTGTCTTCCCTGATAACAGCATACGGAGCACCGGTGGCTTTGAACTTCGCTTCGAGTTCCTCATTGATACGTACCGCATAGCATTTCGGGAAATCCGCAACACGAACGTCGAATCGGCGAAGATCGTCATCATCCACGTTTTCGGCGACCATAAGGACTACCGTGCCCTTGTCAAACTCCTTGACTTCACGGGACAGGGTCTTTGGCGCATTCGTGGCGAAAGCAATGATCTCGGCTCCCTTGATCGCATTGAGATAATCGGTGAATCTCACGATCTTTACATTCGGGAATTCTTCATTCATCGCTTTTTCGAATTTTGCAAGGTTGGCCTCATTCGGATCCGCTACCCGCATCTCATCAACACCGGGAACAGCGGTAAGGACAGCACGGGCTGCCATGGTTCCCTGTGCACCGGCGCCTACCTGCAGGGCAACATGCGCACCCTTCTTCGCGCAGTATTTCGCCGCAACGCCTGCTGCCGCACCGGTACGGATCTCCGTCACATAGGTACCGTCAACGACTGCAAAGGGAAGACCCGTCTTCGGCCGCTCCAGGATAATAATACCCATTGTGTTCGGATAACCGTATTCCGTCGGATTATACTTATGGCAGGTAACAAGCTTTGCGCCCATCAGATCATACTTCGGCATATAAGCCGGCATGGAATTCATGTATCCCTCGATCTCGGGGCGGAAAGGAAGGTGCAGTTTGACCGGATTCCGGCTGCAACCCTGAGCGTGCTCTTTCAATACCTTCTCTACAGTCTCTACCGCGATCTGCATGTTCAGAACGGAACGTGCTTCTTTCTGGCTGATTATCGTCAGCTGACCATCTTTCATTGTTATACCTCCTATTAAATAATTGTTAATATCAGAACAGCATCAGCTCTGTTCCATTTCATCCAGTTCCTTCTGCAGCTCTGCTCTCAGGCAGACTGCTTTTGCAGCACATGCCAGGCCTCCTGTCGTCGTACAGCGGAGTTCTCCCGGAAGACGTTTTTCCACATCCGCCAAGGCATCCAGCACCTGATCCGGCGGCAGATAACTCGTGATTCCGGCACAGGCCATTTCTGCGGAGATAAACGCATTGGCAACGCCTGCCGCATTGCGTTTGATACAGGGCACTTCAATCGGACCCGCAATCGGGTCGCAGACCAATCCCAGCATGTTTTTGACACACATAGCCATCGCCTGCAGCGGTATCTCCGGGTCCTTGCTGAAAAGGCTCGCGATGCCCGCCGCCGCGATCGCACTGGAAACACCGACTTCACCCTGGCATCCGCCTACGCTTCCTGAGAAGCTGATATCCCGATGCGCCATGACAACGCCGAGGATCGCACTGACAAAAAGTGCATCGACTATCTCATCATCCGTAAAATGATATGCTTCCTGCAGTGTAAGCATACATCCGGGAACGATGCCGGCAGAGCCTGCTGTAGGAGCAGCCACGATGCAGCCCATGGATGCATTGTGCTCCATAACTGCCAGAGCCCTGGCGACGGCTCCAGGTACGATACCGCCCGAAATGCTGTGCTCCGCCTGTTTCATCATACGTTTTCCGTCTTCACCCGAAGTGAGACCGTAGAGCATCTGGTTTTTCTCATTCAGTCCGTATCGTGCGGACTCTCTCATGACAGCAAGCTGTTCTGTCATAAGGTCCCGGATCTCTTTGCGTGAATGACCCGACCGGCTTTCCTCGTAACGCTGCGCGATCTCAGAAAGTTCCAAGCCTTCCCTGCGGCAGACTGCCGTAAGTTCTTCGCAGCTCTGATACTTTTGTTCTTCTGAGATCGTGGCACCATATGCCAGTACCGGGGGCACGAAAGAAATACGGTCTATATCGGGAAGCGCACTGAGAGTATCCCCGATTTCCTCTCCGATATCAGGGACATATGAAACGGAACACAGCCTGCCGCCGCCCCGGATTTTCACGTCCGGATACTCGCCTTGAGCAAATCTCTGCTCATATATCTGTTTGAAACATTCGACGGCATTCTCCGCACCGTTGCCCCAGATGATAATGTGCCGAAGGTTCGGATCGAGCAGCATATCGCAGTCATCGACTGCCTCTATGATGATGCTTCCTCCGCCTACGGAAACACCCCGTACGGATACATTCCGGCCATCCGCCGATACCATCTCCAGCCGGACCGTGTTTGGATGATAGACTTTCGGAGGCAGGAATGCGACCCTGATGTCAACGCCCTGGTCTTTTGCAATTGAAAGCGCGTTCCGCAGACGGGGATCATTCGGCATCCATCCGAGTACGCCGCCGACAAGAGAAGCGTCTGAACGGTGTCCGTGATACGTCGTACGGAGAGTCGGGCTCAGACAAAGCATCAGACGCTCAGGAATAAATCCCGCAATCAGATGTGCCATCATGCCGATCCTGGCCATTCCTGCAGTATGGGAGCTGGAAGGTCCGACCATCACCGGACCGATGATTTCAAATAGACTTGTGCTCATAACGAATTTCCTTGACTTTTCAATGGTTTGCGATACAATTTACGGCAAGATGTATTATGACGAGGTATGAAAAATGAGCCCTGTCCATGACCGGAAACGCGGTACTCTCTTTTTGCTGGCTTCCGCGTTTTCCTTTTCAACCATGAATGTATTTGCCCGGCTCGCGGGAGATATTCCCGTCATGCAGAAAATGTTTTTCCGGAATCTGGTGGCGATCATCATCATCTCTTTCATTTTGAAGCGGCTGAACATCCCGCCGCGGATCCATCCCGGCACACTGCGGCAGCATCTGCTCCGCTCATTTCTCGGAACAGTCTGCACGCTCGGCAATTTTTATGCCGTGGATCATATGCTGCTGTCAGACGCTTCGATCCTGGTGCAGCTCTCTCCGTTTTTTGTCATTCTGCTGTCATCTGTTTTTCTGCATGAGAAAGTCAGACCGGCTCAGTACCTGCTGATCATGCTTGCATTTGCAGGCGCGGTCTTTGTTGTCAAACCCTCCGCGCAGATATTTACTGAAAACGCAGCCATGATTGCGCTGTTCTCTTCTGTCCTCGGCGGCGGCGCTTACATGATGGTCCGCGCGCTGAGCCTGAGCGGAGAAAACGGATATATCATCGTCTTTTTCTTTTCCGCGTTTTCGTGTATTGTATGTTTTCCGTCGATGATATTCCAGCACGTCCCGTACACACCGATGCAGTTCTTAATGCTTCTTCTGATGTCAGTAGCCGCCTGCTTCGGACAGTTCTTCGTTACTGCCGCTTATCGCTATGCACCGGGCTCAGAGATCTCGATCTTTGACTATTCGCAGGTCGTCTTCGCGGCGATCTACGGATGGCTGATCTTTGGTCAGGTCGCGGACACTCAGAGCCTCATCGGCTACACATTGATCATTGCGGCAGCGCTCATAATGTTCCTGCAGTCACGCAGGGCAGAAACCGCCGGTTGAAAAACAGCGTTTTCAGCATGAACCCCCGCTTTGGGCGGGGGGTCCTTTTTTGTATTCTCAGTGAATAAGATCAGTTCTTGCCTTCAGTGATCTGGTCAAACAGCTCCCCGCCAAAGTCCTCACGGATCAGCGGCCATACATTGGCACGGATCTTGGATGCAAATGCCGCAAGCTCTTCATCGGTGTACTCGATGATCTCAGTACCGAACTCATCATGCATCTTCTTCTCATAGACGGCGGTTTCATCCGGAGCAACCTTCCAGCGATTCTCTTCCATATGAGCGCCTGCAGTCATGATAGCTTCCTGCTGCTTCTGGGACAGTGAGTTGAACTTGTCCAGGTTCATAACATTGGTATGGACCTCAAAGTGATCGTTGATCGGCAGCCAGTATTTGACGATGTCGCCGATGTTGGAATATGCACCTTCAGCACCGTAGCCGATGAAACCTTCTACAACGCCGGTCTGCATGGAGGTGAACACCTCGGATGCAGGAAGCGGAGTGCCGAGGTAACCAAGCTCCTCAGCTGTTTTCTCGAAGGAAGTCATAGACGGAACACGGATCTTGATACCGTTCTTGGCATCCGGGTTGGTCGGATCGATAGGCTGTACGCCGAGACCGATGCCGCCGAAATAGAACGGGAACATGTTGATGTACTTGACGCCGATCTTCTCCATTCTTTCGACCATCGCATTGCCGACCGGAGTACCGGAAGCAAACGTTGCCTGCGCATCCGGCCAGGTCGTGGCAATGTAAGCGCCATTGCCGAGACCGAAGAACTTGTCAACAGATGTCGGAACGGTAGCGCACTGCATATCGACGTCACCGATCATGACACGCTCGAATACGGTGGTGTAGTCGCCAAGCTGTGAAGCGGGATAGATCTCAAACTCAAGAGTGCCGCCGCTCAGTTCCTTGGCTTCTTCGCAGAATGCTTTGACAGCAAGATCTTCTGAAGATCCGTCCGGACGGGTGTGGGCAAGTGTAAGTGTAACGACCTCATCTGAGCTTTCCGCTGCCGGAGCTTCTGCTGCTGCCGCTGCAGTTGTTTCAGCTGCTGCCGCTGCAGTTGTTTCAGCTGCAGCCGCTGCCGCGGTCGTGCTGGATGTGCTTCCGGATCCGCCACAGGCGGCCAATGATAAAACCATTACGGAAGCAAGCGCAATTGCAAGTGCTTTTTTCATGTCATTTCCTCCTTTTAACTATTGCCAAGCGGATGAACCCGCCTGATTACAAATAAACCGCGGCACTTTCTGAGCCGACGCGAAGCGCCGCTTATCCGCTCACCGGCCTGTGTCAAGGCCACAGACAAAACCCTGCTTAATACCCCAGCAGACCGGGCAGCCACTCGGAAAGAGCCGGGAAAAAGGATGTCAGAAATACGACCGGCACATAACCGAAGATCAGAAGCTTCATCGTGGGTCCGAAGATGTCCTTGAACTCGGTGTTTCCGATACGCATGCCCAGATAAAGGATACTGGCGTACGGCGGGGTAACGCCGCCCATCGCTAGGTTGACGCCCATGATGGCTGCCAGCTGTACGTTGGAAACGCCGATCTGATGCATTAACGGCAGAAGCAGCGGTCCGCAGATCAGCATGCCCGTGGAGTCATTGACGATCATACCGACCACAAACAGGAACAGGTTAACAATGATCAGAATGATGATCCTGTTGTCTGTCAGTGAGAAGATCCAGGCGGCGATCGCCTGCGGGACCTTCAGCATGACCAGTGTCTGCGCCAGCATCAGGCAGACAAAGATCATGGTCATGATGGCACCGATGGAGCAAAGAGATGTAAACGTCAGCCTTTTCAGGTCTTTGAGCTTCATTTCTCTGTAGATGAGCATACCGACCGGGAGCGCATAGATCGCTGCTACGGAAGCTGCCTCTGTCGGTGTAAAGACACCTCCGTAAATGCCGCCAAGGATGATGACCGGCATGACCAGAGCCGGAATGGCCGCAACAAAACGATTGCCGATCATGCTAAGCTTTTCATTCATAGGCATGGCAGGCATGACTTTCAGGTCAAACTTCCGGCACTCGATCATGTTGATGAGGCAGAAAAGGAAAGTAACCATCAGTCCGGGTATGACGGTAGAAAGGAAACAGGCAAGGATGGATGTCTCCGTGACCCATCCGTAGATGACCATGATTGCGCTGGGCGGGATCAGAAGGCCGAGAACGGAGGAGACCGTCACGAGGGCCGTCGCGAATCCGCGGGGATAACCCTGTTCTTCCATGCGGGGGATCATGATTGGTCCGGTCGCAGCCACACCGGTAAATCCGGAACCGCTGATTGCTCCGATGACCGCACAGGTAACGACGCTTACAACGCCGAGACCGCCTTTGATGCGTCCGATGAAAGCATCCGCAAAATCAAGGAGTCGGGTCGATATACCACTGCCTCCCATGTAGTTTCCGGCAAGTATAAACATCGGGCTAGCAAGAAGCACCGTACCGGTACACTGGGAAAAAGAATACAGCATCATGGATTTCATGGAGACGCCTGCTGTCAGAACAAGAAAGGCGAGCGCTCCTCCGAAACAAAACGGAAGCGGAATGCTGAGCATCAACAGGAAGATCAGCAAAAGTATCGCAAGTCCTACTGCTACTAATGAATTCATACGCTCTCTCCTTTCGTTCCGTGGAGAAGTTCAAGAACATGATCTATCAGCTCCAGTAAGGTAAAAAACGCCATCAGGACAAATCCTATGAAGATAGCGCTTTCAGCAAAGAACATCGGCCAGCGAAGCAAATCGCTCAGTTTCCAGATTCGAAGGGAATAACTGAAATACCAATGACTCCAGTAGCAGAGCCAGATCGCTACGCCAAGAGAGAAAAGGCTCTTGAAGCATTTAAATATCTGCATTGAACGCACTTTCTTGATATAAAGCGTCAGTATTCCGCATTCGATATGGTTGCGCTGCTCCGATGCTACCGAACCACCGATCATATACATCCAGATGATCGGAAAGATCAGCATCTCCTCTATGCCCATCAAAGGCGCCTTCAGCACATACCGAAGAATGACCTGATATACGACGATCAGCGGCACCAGGATGCAGGTCCCGAGACCTATGAATCTCTGAACCGTAATGATGATGCGGTAGATCATCTTCCATACAGGATTCTGGATCTTAGACAAATAATCCATTACTATCCCCTTTCTTAATTTATTTCAGCAGCGCAGCCGGGTCTGTATATTCGAGCTTCAGTGCTTCCGCAACTGCCGCAAAGGTACACTTTCCTTTTATGGTATTGAGTCCGAGCATCAGGCCCGGGTCATCCTTGCAGGCTACAGCCAGTCCCTTTCTGACCAGTGTCAGTCCGTACGGAAGGGTGGCGTTTACGAGGGCTTCGGTGGATGTCCTCGGTACCGCTCCCGGGATGTTGGCCACGCAGTAATGCATGACGCCGTCGACCTCGTAGACCGGGTCCGCATGGGTCGTCGGATGGGTCGTCTCGAAGCAGCCGCCCTGGTCGACGACGATATCCACCACGACCGCGCCCTTCTTCATGACCTTCAGGTCTTCCCTCTTTACAAGCTTCGGGGCTTCCCTTCCCGGTGCCAGAAGTACGCATCCGATCACGAGATCGGCTTTCGCCAGCGCCTTTAACAGGTTGTCGCGACTTGAATACAGCGTCGTGATATGTGAGCCGAAAACATCGTCGAGATATGCAAGACGGTAGTGATTGATATCAAGGATCGTGACTTTTGCTCCGAGGCCGTATGCCATCCTCGCAGCATTGGTGCCGGCGTTTCCGCCGCCCAGGATGACGACCTCCGCCTTCTCGCAGCCCGGGACCGCGCCCAGCATGACGCCGCGTCCGCCGTAGGTCTTCTCCAGGTACTTCGCGCCCTCGATGACCGCTGTCCTTCCCGCGATCTCGCTCATGCAGTACAGGCAGGGAAGGCTCCCTTTCTTATCCACGATCGTCTCGTAGGCCATCGCGGTGACTTCCTTCTCCAGAAGCGCCTTCGTAAGCTCCGCGTCCGCTGCCAGATGGAAGTAGGTGAAGATGATCAGGCCGGGACGGAAGTACTGATACTCGCTTTCAAGAGGTTCTTTGACTTTCACGATCATTTCGGAACTGTCCCAGACTTCCTTTGCGCTGTCCAGGATGACTGCCCCGTTTTTGATATACTCCTCATCCTCGAATCCGGATCCGAGTCCCGCGCCTTTTTCCACATAGACTTTGCAGCCTTCCTGCACGTATGCGCCGACGGCACCCGGTGTAAGGCCAACACGGTATTCATTGTTTTTGATTTCTTTTGGCAGACCGATGATCATTGCATTCCCTCTTTTCACTCAATTTCCAGATATTAATGAATTAAATATAGATATATATAAGAATCATATATTTTTATTCTAAATGCATAAATATGTGATGTAAAGCTACACATTTTGCTATAAAGTTGAACAAAACCTCAACTCTGAAATATAAGAAAAAGCCATTCACAGTTTCACAGTTCTGTGAATGGCTCATTGATAAAACGGAATTACCATGTCTGTTATTCTGCCATCATGTGTTTTCTGTCATCCGATAGCTCGGAAACATATTCCTGGATCTCTTTTTTCATCAGTTTTACCGCGGGAGATAGAAATCTCTGTGCCGCGAATATCATTCCGATGGTCCTTTCAAGCTTTGGCTCCAACGGATACACCGCGGTATTATAATTCTTATTATACGCAGCCATCTCGGGAACGATACTAAAGCCTGCCCCCTGATCCACCAGTGCGAGCATCATATTGTCGTCATCCACGTTCAAATATGAATAGACCTTCACTCCGTGTCTTTTGATATATGATTCCGCTTCAAAGTTGCCATCCTGTGCCTGAAGGTACAGTTTGTTTTCACTCAGTTCTTCCGGTGTTACAGAGATTCCGTTCCTGGGGATAAATTCTTTGGGAGTGATACATACGAGCGGTTCTTTCCAAAGCGGGAGAAACTCATAACCGGCGCAGACTGTCTCCACTGTCAAAGCTATGTCAAGTATATTGCCCTGGATCATGGTGACCAGTTCCCGGTATATTCCCCGGTAAAAACGGACTTCAATGTCAGGAGTCTTCTCGGCAAACTTTTTCAGTATCCCGGGCATCCATTCTACGGAAACACTGTGAAAAGCTCCGATCCTTACGATCCCGTTATCCAGTTTCTGGATACGGCTGACCTCCTGCATCAGGCGTTCCCTGTCGTTGAGGAATTCATGCACAAAGGGCATGATCTTTTTTGCATTTTCCGTAAGGACCGGACCTGATTTCCTTCTGAAAAAAAGAGGGAATCCGAATTCTTTTTCCAGATTAACGATCGCATGGCTGACAGCTGAGGGAGTCAGGTTCAGTTCCGATGCAGCCTTTATGAAACTGCCACGCTCTGCAGCAAGTGTAAATATATTAAGCGCATAAACGGTCATATGAGCACCCCTTTAAGATGCCTTTCCGCAAGGTATCTTCTGAAACAGGAAAACCTCAACGAAACGATGTTTCATGATCAGCTTTTCTTTCCATCCAGGATCATCATCTTATCGGTATTGGGTTCGATCAGCGCTTTCCTTACTTTCTCCTGCCAGTCCTCCGGTTTGATCTCCTCCCATGAAATGGAAAGGCCTTCAGGTCTGCATCCCAGAGTTCTGATAAAAACTTCATTCACCTGTTCAACCACCTGCTGTTTGATCTTTTCATCTTTCGGGTACGATCTGATCGCAATATACGGCATACCGGCACCTCCCGCTTATGTTTATAATATTATATGCGTTATGTACAAGTGTGTAAATATGCATACTGTACAAAAAAGGAACAGCTGCATAAATGCCGCTGGAGTTCTGAACACAGAAACGCCCTGAGCGGGATCATGAAACACGGATCCCGCTCAGGGGCAGCATCATTCATCTCAAGTGAATGACATTGTTCTCTTTTATAACGATCCGCATCGCCTTACATGGATCAGAACTGCTGGATCAGATCGCCATCATGCCGCAGTCACAGACCAGTTCGCTTCCTGTGACGGGTTTACTCGCCGGATCACTGAGGAACAGTACGCACTCCTCGATCTCTCCAGCAGTGCTGTAGTGCGGAGGAAGTGGAGAATTGACCGCCATGGTCTTTTCGATCTCCGGATATGCCGCAAGGTAATCCACCAGCATCTGAGTTGCAATCGCACCGGGGTGAACGCTGTTGACACAGATCTTGTCCTTCGCAAATACATAAGACGCATGCTTAGTCAGATTGCGTACACCTGCTTTTGCTGCGTTATATCCCGCGTCATTGCCGGTATCCGGGCCTGCCTTCAGGCCGCCTTTTTTATTGAAAGATACCTATAATCTACTCTTCATTGCGTGCGATTATTACTCCTACACCTCTATTTGCTAAGAAGTGATCGACCGTGGCCTTAAGCTTTGACCCGCATTAAGATCCTTGGCGATCGAAATTGTCAAAAGGTCTTTTTGATGTCGTTTTATAGGTTTTAGAGGAGAAAAGGAAGCGTCAATTTTTTTGGTATTTTAGCTCTTTAGAAGAAAAAAGGCGGGGGTTTCCCCGCCTACAGTGGACCAGGGTCTTTCGACCAGCCCGATCATAGCAATATCGCTAATCTGCATATACACAGTAAAGCATTTAGTTCAGGATAATCTCAATACTCGATCATAGACCTAATATAGTTCTTTGATATAAGCCTATTTGAAATAGCTTCAACTCAAAAACTATTATAACGAAAAATGGAAAACGCTTCTATTGTTACTTGGTTATCCCGAAAAAAAATACTATCCCGATAAACAGAACAAAGTTTAGAGTTCACAGGGAATTCTATCAGAAATATCGGGATAATATTATGTGAGAATTACAAACTTTTTCCCCCTGAAGGACTTATAAGGGGAGCACTTTCGGGATAATGATAGACAAGGCAGAAATCAATATATGGTGCTCACAGTAATCTTTCTTCGCTTTATAATCTACATATTGTAAAATAAGCGTTTTATTATTATCCCGAATTTTATAAGGTTCCTGGTTGTTTCTTCACTACTTGATTCAGTTGTGCCATTAGTATTATCCCGAGAAAAAACGGATTGATCCTTGCTACTAACCAGCTTCTCATCTACTTTCGGGATAAAACATTTTTCGGGATAATAATGATCCACCCGCATAGCGGGTGGTATTTCATTTTCGGGCATAGCCCTAATACTACTAGCGGCGCATAAATGCGCTTAAAATTGGCCTGCCAGCCGCGCGCGGGCTTACCTGCTACCCGTAAACGGGTCCTTTGGATCGAATAGGCTTAATTGATCCGACTCCTGATCCGCTTTCAGCTGGTTGGCGATGTACTCTTTGATCGCCTTTGTATTCTTTCCTACTGTATCGACATAGTATCCCTTACACCAAAATTCGCGGTTTCGGTACGCAAATTTCATGTTCCCATATTTCTGGAAAATCATCAGACTGCTCTTTCCCTTCAAATATCCCATGAATCCCGAAACGCTCATTTTGGGCGGGATACTTAGGAGCAGATGGATATGGTCCGGGCACACCTCTCCTTCTATGATCTCCACGCCTTTCCACTTGCACAACGTCCGGAAGATTTCTCTGATATCCTCCCTTTTTTCGTTGTAGAATACTTTTCTGCGATATTTAGGTGCAAACACCACATGATACTTACAATTCCATTTGGTGTGTGCTAAACTGTTTGTGACATTATTTTGTTCTGACATCTTAATGTCCTCCTGTTGTGTTTTACTGTTTTGGCTGGCCGGCCATAAACAGTTTAGCACATCAGGATTTTTTTGGTCACCGCTAAAGCTCTTTAGAACCACGCGACTATCGCGTGGTTTTCTTAATTCAACAAAGTTTATCCCGAATTCGGGATAAACCGGGCAAGCAGGGCATTCCCATCCATTTCACTCTTGGGTTATCCCGAGAGTATTATTATTCCGAAAGCCATCGAGAAATGCTTTGTTACTAATGTTACGTACAATTATTTTCGGGATAATATGTTGAGCATTTTGTATTTTTTCCTTCCTGAAAGGAAATGATT
>Ga0256404_1005846_pt1 | contig 21129 bp, 21 predicted proteins | sample RumenRJG_01DNA_FD_185990 | JGI IMG/M metagenome (GOLD analysis project Ga0256404, IMG submission 185990) | Bovine rumen microbial communities from Lethbridge, Alberta, Canada - RJG_01 | ecosystem: Host-associated > Mammals > Digestive system > Stomach > Rumen | place: Canada: Alberta | collected...
TGTTCAACTGCTTTTGAAGAAAGGATTGCATCAATGGTACGTTTTGTATTGCTTCCAATCTTTATGGCCCATTCGCGGAACCGGTCGCCGTCCCATTCCAGGTACTTCCGGTGATCAGGAGGCATGTGTTCAGGCACGGTACTGTACTGGCCAGGATGCCCTTTCAGCCTCCTGTGAGAGGCGATACGATCCTGTTTGTAAAAGACCTCAATCATCGATTCAGTCACTCTGACATCGACCTTCTTGCCGATGTACGCATAAGGCACGGAATATAGCATTTTCCCTATGCTTATGTGATAATTGTACTGGACTGTCGCTTGTTTCCATTCGGCGGTTTCATATGGGGTGGCTGGGAGCTTTGCCAGGCGTGGAAGTTCTTCATCGCGGAAGAGGCTTGACCGGCTGCCCTCTTTTTTCTGAAACTTCCGGTCATTGTAGGCTGTCAGTTTTTCCTGAATCGCCTTGTTGAGTTCCGCAAGAGAAAAGAACTGTTCGTCACGCAGGGCGGCAATGATCCAGGTCGATACATGGCCGACATTGCCTTCAGCACTTGGTTTGTCTTTCGGATGGCGTATCCGCGCAGGAATGATTGCAGTTCCATAATGCTCTGCCAGTTCATGGTAGGAGCGGTTCACCTGCGGATCTTCCCAGCGTTTATTGTGGACTACTGCAGTCTTCGTATTATCAGGGACCAGGATCTTTGGTACACCGCCGAAGAACTGGAACATATGTACATGAGCGGTGTTCCATGCGGCTTGCTTTTCATCGAGAAAGGCTTCCGCGTAGGTGTACTGACTATAGGGCATGACCCCGACGAAAACGTAGGCATTGACAATTTCGCCGGTCGCAGGATCGGTGAAATGAGCCGGATCTCCGGCCCAGTCGACTTCCACACGTTCACCAGGCTTCCGGTTGATGTGCATTGTTGCACGCCGTTTCTCCTCGTCCTGCTGGATGTAATAGCAGAACTGGGAATACATCAGCGGCTCATCGCCGTCCAGCTGGCATTCGTTGACATACTCGGTCCAAAGCAGCTTCTTGGTTACGCCGTTTCGCATCAACTCCTTTCTGACGCGGTTATAATCCGGCAGCCTTTTGTGGCTGTCAGTTACTGGAGGATAAAGGATCTTCTTCAGGTCCGCATTGGTTACATTTGCGGACAGCGGCCAGGTAAGGCCATGATCCTCAGCCCTCTGTAATACTTCGGAAACAGTGTTCCGGGAACACGAAGCAGCAAGAGCTATATTTCTCTCGCTGTACCCCTGGCTTTTCAGCCGGAGGATTTCTCTGTAGTTCGTCACTTCTGTGACCTCCTTTGAATGAATCTCAACGCACTATTGCGTTTGTCATCATTGTATGAGTCTCAAACAAAAGTGGCTCAGTTATCGCCGGAATGGTGGCTCAGTTAATAACGGAATGGTGGCTCAGTTGCACCGGACAGGGTGCTCAACGGGCTCCGGATTCTTCACATTTTTTGAAATTGGTGATTCATTGGTGCAAACCTTTTGTATATTACCACATTTCTATTTATTTCTCTACCCTGGATAAAACGTTCAATAATCCAGGCTATCGTCATTCAGTAAGAAATCAACGCATTAGTTTTTTTCGGTGATAGCTGCCTGTGCCTCTTTTCCTTACAACGTTAATTTTCGGTCAATCCTTTTTCTTTAAGTACTCTTTCATCTTGAATGCACAAAAATATGGAAAGGTATATATGTTATTTGCATTACCAACATTAAAATCTCCCAGCTTTATCCCATATGAGATATCGCTATAGTTCTCATTTTTTATCAGCGAAGATAATGATTTTGACTGGTCATCATTTGACTTAACTTCGACTGGAATCAAATGATTCTGAGTCCTTACAAAGAAATCTTCCTCTAATGTTGAGTTTTCCTTCTTATAATAAAAGAGTCCTAAACCTTGCTTAACAAAAGCCTCTGCCACAAAATTTTCGTAAAGAGCACCTTTATATACACCAAGATTTTTATTTACTCTCAAATCCTCTTGGGCTTCCTCATCTAATGCAGAGACTAATAATCCAGTATCTGGATAGTATAGCTTATATTTACTTTCCTCGATATTTCCCTTTAATGGCAACTCAGGATACTGCAAACAATTGCACTCTGTTATAACGCCAGCATCAATAAGCCATTCTATACATCCAGTATATTCTCTTGAACGAGCATTCTTCGAAATCTTATTAAACTGAAACTTCTTGTTTTCCCTTGAAAGCTGGGCAGGAACGCTTCTATAAACGCTTATAATTTTAGCTTGATCAAGACCTTCTGCATACTTTCTTACGTCTTCTTCATAATCAAGCCTAATCTGTTCCTGTACATCGAGCGTTCCAGAAAATGTTCCAGTTTCAATATATAGTTTTACGACGTCTGGCATTCCTCCTAGTACACAATAATCAAGGAATAAACTCTTAAAAACAGCTAACTCATTATCATTAAATGGCTTGAGTTCTACCATATGAGATAAGATTGAGTCAATCTGCTCTTGATTATAGCCCTTAGCCCAAAGGAATTCCTCAAAATCCATTGAATACATTTCATAGTCCGTTTTATACCCAACACTATTACTATGAATCTTCTTATAATTAATTCCTAACATAGAGCCACTACAAATAACGTCATAAGCACCATCTATCTTAAATGGTTTAAGTGTCGTTGCAACATCGGGGTTTTCCTGAATTTCATCAAAAATGATAACCGTTTTGTTAGGTAGAAACTTTATAGATGGATCAGCCAATGATATATTCTTTACGACACTTGCAACATCATATCCATCTGCAAGAATTTGCGAGAATTTCTTCTCCAAAGCAAAATTTATATATACAACATTTTCATAATTAGCCTTAGCAAAATGCATGATGGATTCTGTTTTACCAATCTGTCGTGCTCCCTTTACTATAAGAGGTTTATGCGCCGTATCCGCTTTCCAATCTCTTAAATAATCATCAATCTTTCGTCTGTAATACATTTTCTTTACCTCCGAGCACATACTATCACAAAAAAATAGGCACTTCAATAAACAGCATCACATTTTATGAGGCACTTTAATGGTTTTTCTCACATTTTATTACCGTAAAACTATTCGTGAATAGAAAAATTCCAGTGTAGAGGTAAATTCTACTGCAACTTAAAAAGCTTTTTAATATATCAGATGCAATTCTGTTCTGAGAAGCATATAATTAGGATAACTTTTCTGACAAAAACCTAAATTTAGACATGCTTCGTAAGCCGCTGGAAATGCAGTGTGCGAGACTGAATTCCACCAGCCAGTGTGCGGGTCCGGATGACAACATCTGGACAGAAATCTATTGCATGATCCGACACCGGTTTGGGAGATGCCGGAAGAGCAACCTCGGCAAAAGCAACTTAAGGTTCAGCGGGCAGAGCCGTCATATGTGCATCATGCGCTTCGCGACGAAGCTGACGCTGCCAGTAATAAAAGGTTTTGATATTGATATCGTTCTGTTCACACCAGGCCTTTCTTGTAAGACCGCTGGCATTACAGGCATGGATGATATCAAGCCACTGTTTATGACGGACATCGGAAGTGATCTTGTCCATGTCTCTTAGCCTCTTTTGGAATAGTCGAAAAAATCTTAGATTTTTTCACCTCCATTATTCCAAAGGTCAGCTGAGTTTGACAGGTTCTGACGATTTACCGTTTACGCGCAAGTCATGAAATCTCCCCGCAAAAAACTTCTGATCCATTTGACCAGAAGTTATCTCAACATATTTCTTCCTAAATATCTGCTTGTGCCGTAATTGTGTATTCACTCGAAGTCTCCACGGTAAAGCTCTTTCTGTTTAAATCATGATTTCTAAATACATTTTCAAAAATCAAAATTTGTGGATGAGCGCTTCTGGCCCCTGAAACATAATAAACAAGATAATCTTCAGCATGTTCCGTACCAAATCTATACTCAAAGTCCGACATATAGAACCGAACTCCAGCCTCCTTAGCACTCTTAGAGGCTTTTACTTCTATATACTTTCTTCGCCCATCGGAATCTACATATTCCATATCATAACCACAGCCAGCTCCACCTTCCGGATTGACTCCCACTTTCTTTGCATTTTCGGAAACCCAAGTGACCTGTTCCACATTCTCCTGACCAAGAAGAAACTCATAGACTACCTTCTCTCCCGTCAGGCCAATACGCTCTTGCTCCTTCTTGGATGTTTTTGCTGTAAATCCGGTGGTTGCTCTTCCTTTATTGTTACGTTTTTTCACTTTCACAGGCTTAGCAGTCGCTTTAAATGCTTCAACAGTACGCGTCTCTCCCCTTGTCTCTTGAGGTGTCGTTTCTTCCTCGTCAACAGCAAACTCGGAACAGTACACTTTATATCTTTCGGTCAATTCATCATAATCAGAATAATAAAGCAAGCTCATATTATCCGGGCGATTCATAAACTCATCAACAAATCGCAAATCACTTTGCTTTTGTTTCCAAGTAGCTAAATTTGCATTATATAATCCAGCCAAATCCATTTCTTCGATACTATTATCAATCTCTAGCTGATCAACAATCGCCTTATGACAATCAAAATCAATATCGTTCTCAACCCTTATCTCAGCGGAATCAAACAGCAAAAAATCAGATACCAGATTTATGCGTTCCTCCAAACTTCGTCCTTTTAGTTTTCTGTACCAGGTAGCCTTATACTTTTCACGATATTTGGGCATTACATTTTGGATAACCTTTTCAAAATACGGTCGCAAATCAAATGCAATTGGCGGATTTTCCGAATTATAATCATTTGCATTAATTCCTGCATATCTTAGTGTCTCAATTATAGGTTTCACATTATAATCAGCAGCAAAGTCCTCAAAGTCTATTTTTTCAATATACGGCGCAAATAATTTTTCGGGTTTTCCTGATAACTTACTCACGATGCCTAAAAAGTCTTCTTGTAAATCCTCATCAGCGCTTAATAATTCTCGGCTTTTTCTAATTCTGTTGATGGCTTCTTCCTCATGCTCTTCGGCAATAAGAGATTCCCTATCATCCTTTGTTCCCGCATAATATAATTCTCGATACTTTTGAACCAGATCACTTACATCAAGATATGAACTGAAAACATTAGCTACAGCTGATGCCAACTGCATATTGTGTATCATATCCCTATGTTCCATATCAACCGGGACCTTCAGATAATATGTAGCCTTACCATCAAGGATATACTCATAATCATCCAGTTCTATCTCTTGAGATTTTTCATCTTTCTCAGTTTTATACTCGGCCTTTATTTCAGAACAAATAATAATTTCAAGGTCTCTGAACAGTTTAGCCTCTCTACGAATATCTGCAACAACACCTAGTCTGTATGTAAACGCCAGGAATCTAAACTGTCTGAAGTCCAAAGTAAACCAGCTATTTTCCGGATGAATTATCGGAGTACCTACAATCGTCCCAATTAGTACAAGAGGCTCAACTCCAAATAACTGCTTTATGCGAGTTCTGCTTCGTTTTTTAGGAATAGAAATAAGATTATAAGTCTTAGCAATTTTATCACACACATCTTTTCCATCCAGATAATAACTCTCTGATGCAGGTTGAAATCCATTATTGGTTAGAATTTTTCCATCCTGCATATATTTTTTATACTCTTCACACTCACAATCCGCTTCCGACAATCCCAAATCTGAACGATTTACAATCTCGTTATATACACTCCGTGCAAACTCTTCTGAACCTTCCACCGTAGGCAAATAATTCAGAATCTCATAGATTTTTGAAATCGGTAAGTCTGCTATGCTTCTTTTAACTTGAAGCTTTTCAAATACTCCTTGAAACTCTTTTTTTATTTTTCCTTTAGCGCCATCTATATCTCGAATGTAATCAGCGATTGCCGGCTCAACCAAATAATCCGACACATCAATTCCATGGCTATCAAGACCAATAACACAATCTGACAATGAGTATCTTTTACCGTTCACCTGAACCCATGGTCTTGTCATAAACATATGGTGAATATAAGAGTAAGGACGACCAATGGAAGCAAGCGGTCTAGCCGTTCGCCGATCTCCCCATATCACCTGAACCGAAAGGCTGGAATTCTCATATCCGGTATATAAATGATTCTGCAAACTATTATCAGCCTGTATCCATTGAATAATCGACGTAGTGCTGCTGGTATCTAATATCTTTTCCAGCAAATCTATCTCAGTTCGTTGTAATTCTACATAATTAATTTGTCTGCAGAACTCCTCCAAATTTCTAAACACATCTGTGTTGTCCAATGTTACAGGATACGACAACTTACTAAACAACGTTCTTATATAATCGCTACAGCCATCAGAGGAATATCCCGTGTATTCTGAATAATTTTCTACTGTCATTCTCGGTAATTCAGACACTCCAAAAAGACGAAGAAATTCAACCAGTTCTTCGTTACCACCATCAATATACTCTCTGATATCGCAAACCATATTTTGAGGTGCAATCCCACCTAAAAGATTCTCACATAACTGGTTGCCATACTCTGCCCCGTAATAAAGGTCATTTGAATACTCAAACGTGTTCTTACGCGTTAAGAAATTTATGTTAAAGGGTTCATCCTCATCCAGTAGTAGTTTTTTATTATTCCAAAGCCATTTGATAAGCGTTTTCCATCTATCTCTAGCGTCTTTAAGCTTCCCGTTCTCAATCTTTGCCCGGATAATCTTGTCCATATGATTCATCAGTTCTACAGAGTTGAATTCTCGAACGTTATATGCTCCAAGCTTTTCGATGATAGCATCTGAGTCTTCACCAGAATCATCTTCGTCTTTTAGACGCTTGTAGAAATAGTTCCTCATGTAAGGATCCATAAATTCTATCTTTGCGAAAACCGGCGGCTTAGAAACCTCATAATCATCATCAATCAGAAACACAGACGTTCCGCTTGGAATCAATTTTCTATCAACATTAAAGAAAAATGATGGACGCTGTTCCTCATAAGTGTCAAACTGACAAGTATCCCCAAATTCATTTATAAACTGAATTGCAGTGTAAGCAATTTTACGGATATTCTCGTCCGTTACCTTACGACTACTTACCCAACGTTTAACTTTTGCCGCTATTTCTGTGTAAGTATAAGTAGAATACGAAAACTCCTCCAGCAGCTCATCTACTTCTTTGTAATCTGAGTACATAAGCAGGTCAGGGAATTCTCTTCCTGACAAATATTTTGCCAGCCCAGATGTATAAAACTTTAAGTTTTCATCATATGACACGTACTTGGAATTTACTGTAGGAAATACTTCGGCAGCCTTCATCTTTTCCTTTAATAATCCCATAAAGTCATAACGTTGAAGCTCGACCTCAAGTTCTTCATCGGGAATCAAAAACAATAACCTATTGTATGACACGCCTTTGTCATACACCTTAATGGCTGTATCAATTAATAGTTCTGCAGCGTCTTCCAAAATCTTCGCATTGCTCGAATCATTTTTTACTAAATGATTTCTATCCCCATTAAGATTAAAATCTGCATGCAATAACACCGGAAATGGAAATCTTACATCTGTTTGGAAATAAGTATAGAGATATGGATTATCCGGAATTTCTCCATCCATATCGTAAGCAATAACAATAGAGTAATTCTCGTCACCAATTAAACCTTCTTTTTTGTTCAAGAGCCACTCTTTTGAATAGACTTCCTCCCCGTCCTCCATTTTAGACAAACGGACTTTATCTGGCCCAGTAGCTTTTTTCTCAAAGCAAAACTCTCGTCCTTCAAGATTTATAACTAACTTCTCTGTTCTGTTAAGAAACAGCAAAATATTCCCGTTAAGATTCTCTAACTGTTCACGGATGTCCGCAATAATTCTATCATTTTTCTTTATCTTCAAAGATATTTCTGTAGTATATTCACCTTCATATGGCTCATCTTGCCATTCGGGGAAAACTAAAGTAGCAGCCTTTGTACCTTTCGGTAACGTCTCTCCTTTAAACACTTCATTCTTTAATACATCTTGAGCATGCTTATGAGAAAACTTAATATGTAAGTCAGCACTGTCAATTCTTATTTCTTCCGCCCATCCAAGAATAGCTCTAAATCCGGTTCCTTTATTCCCAATAACTTTCTTCTTACGGTTCTTCTTATTACTCGTATTTGAATACATCAAAGAAGTAATACCTTCTTCAGAAAAAGGCTCTCCGTAATTGGCGATAGATAATACTTCTCCATCAAAGGATATATATACTTCTTTTGGCAAATCATCTGTTAATTCATCTTCTGCATTCTGAATCAGCTCAAGAATTTCGCGTCCTTTATACGATCTTCCAAGTTCATTTTCTCTTGCATATTCAGAACCGATTAATTCATTTTCGTTCCGATATCCGGTGATTCTTTTTTTGACTTTTCCTTCTATAAAAGACTTCATATCCTTTGCCATAAAGGAAAACCTCCAAATACTTTTTTCTCAAATTATATCAACACTAACTACATAAGCTGCTATGTCATAATTGAATATGTACAAAAGTTCCGGAATAAAAATGTACAAATGGTATCATCGTAAAAGCTGATAAAGGAGGCTTTGCGATGATTATCAAATCACCTGTCACAACGAATCTGAAAATTGAGAAACTGGAGGACTTAGAAATGCCGGTGACAAGTACTGTTAAGAAAATGCAGTTATCGCCGGAATGGTGGCTCAGTTAATAACGGAATGGTGGCTCAGTTGCACCGGACAGGTTGCTCAACGGGCTCCGGATTCTTCACGAGTTTCTTAATATCCCTCGTTTACGACATTCCACATATTATTTTCATATTTTAATTCGATTGAGCGATGTGGATCTACTATTTGCCCATCCTTCTTACAAACCACATCAAAAACAACATGTTCCTTAGATTTCGTCGTTGCTTCCGCCGACACTAATTCAAATACAGTGTTCGCGTAATAATTCTTTACTGCTTCTTCTGGACCATTTGCCTCACCCCAATTGATAGGAGTCTCTAATTCCGATCCATCCGCTTTATCATCATTTTCATCTTGATTTACAACTTCACTATCATCCTGCTCAGATTCATTTTTCTCTGCTTCAGTATTCTCGTCTGTATTTGAATTAGACGTATTCGTTTTACTTTGCCCACAAGCAGCTACAGTCATACATGTCATTATCATCATTACCAATACAACAAAGCGTTTTCTCATAATTTACTTCCTCCTAAAATACGATTATTCCGGCAGGAACTCAGGTAAGTCTCACAATGGATTCTATGACAGAACATACCAGTCACGCTTCGGAACTCTTAATTTAAGAATTCCAGTAAGGCCTCGCAACCCTCTGTGATCTCATCTACGCACAGGGCAAACTTACGAGTGTACCAAGGATCCTCAATCTCACGACTAGCGTCACCGGTGTATGACATGAGGTAATGCACCTTCTCCTCTGGGTCTCCACCTAGCATCCGATCGAGATAATAGAGATTTTCAGAATCCATAGCAATGATATAATCCCACGCGTCATAATCACTTCGCTTCACCTGTCTGGCGCGGTGATTACCAATTGGAATTCCGCGGTGCTCCAACTCAGCTCTCATTGGAGGATAAATTGCATTCCCGATTTCCTCTGTTGAGGTTGCAGCAGAATCAATCTGGAACTCTGTACTCAGTCCTCTCTTATCTATCATATCCTGCAGTATATAGTGTGCACTTACGCTTCGGCATATATTGCCGTGGCAGATGAAAAGTACCTTTATCATAGTTTTTTCCTCCTAAATTGCCAAGATATGCCGAGAAATGCGAGGTCTTATCAGTTTTTCCTGGCATTCGATTTTTTCAAGTGTAAACTACATAATCGGCATATCTTTGCAAATAGTCGCATTTCACAGCCGTGTATAGTAGTAGAAATATCAGTGCAGATTGATTTCACACACCCTTTTCATCTTCTAGTACTTCCATCACTTCAACATCATCAACGATTTCTTCGTCTTTATCTCCTGCAGAAAAATCACCTTCAAAAAACATCTTATACGCTCTATCAGCAATAATCTTTGTCTCGGCAAAATCCAAGCCACCATTTATTATTGCTCCCACTCCTGGTATTATCTTTCCAAGATTAAGAACACCTTTTTCTCCAAATTTTGTAATAAACCTAAATCCAATTTTTTGATTTATCTTAACTAATGCTTTACCAGGAATCTTCTGTATGGCTTTTTCTGCCATTTTTACTCCGACCTTTATACCAGCTTGTTTCACTACTCCATTAACGGATACACCAGCCAAACAAGCATACACAAAAGTCTGAACCTGATCGCTATTTAAATCATACCCAGCTAAATATGCCGTGCAAGCAATCATTCTCATTTGAACATAAAGAACACTTCCTATATTAGCTGGAATTGTTACTGGCAAAGTAATTGCTCCACCAAATCCTGTGATAAAACCAGAAGTCGTGCATTTAGCAATCTGGTTTTTAAGCATAGCTTTCGCAGCTTTCTTTTTATCGTTTTCCTTCTTTAAATAGTCCTCTGCCAATTGCTCAATTGGTGGACTTATTTTATTAATACCGTGTAGCGACTTATCATAGCAAGCATCCAACATTTTCATGATGTCAGCTTGTGTTATAAGTTTTTTCTTTTCCCCTGCCATTTTAATTCTCCATCTTATTTTTTATCTCAAAATATATCTCATCTACTTCTTTCATCGAAAAAGCAATCACATTTGAGTCCAATGAATATGGATTTAGAATCAATCCAACATCCTCCTTTAAAACTGTAGCAGATGCTTTACAACTAATGATAAAAGATTCTATTCTTTCTAATTTTATACTGTTTTTTTCCTTTATAAACTCTTTAGGAATTTCTGCTTCATCAGTATACATTCCGATGAAGTAACCATCTCCTTCATCAACAACAATAGGAACCATTGGCGTTTCTATATGTATTTCATCACCAATCTCCGCTGACTCAAACTTTTTTGTTCTTCATCTGTCAAATCCCAATCGTAAACACAGTAATACTTTACTCCATTTTTTGACAGTAAATCTCGAAGTTTTTCTCTCGATTCTTGTTCCATATATTTTTCCACCTTTCATTTTTCCACCGTTGATACAGTGCTCTATAATAGGCGTTGTAATTTTTGCGAATCATACTTCCAAATAATTCCTGTCCTTCAAGTCCACACAAAAAATCCCACTCACTCACTAAATCACCTTCTACTCCGTTTCGCTATTTTCTATTTCCTTTAAGCTACGACCGTTTTCGTCTTTCCAACTTGTAAGCCCGTTTGCACTCTTACCAATTACAAACATTGCTGCATATGATGGGCTAGAGAATAGAACATCCTCTTGAAGAACACCATCAACTACACTTACTTTTCTTCTCTGTTCTTTTAAGATAGCCGGGATAGTATCATCATCCTCTGTTGCGATATGGCTACCCTGCAAAACAACAAATCCTTCTGAAGTACGAACTCCATCTGCCTCAACCTTACCAACACCTTTAATGGTTCTTTCCAAGTGAAGACTTAAGTCCTCGGTCTCCGCATTCTCCCAATCATCATTAGCAACAATGATAGGTTTATTCAATGGTTCCAATACTTTATATCCTAACGCACTGATAAGAGTTTTTACATTATCAACAAACTCTTCCATAACAGCAATCTGCGATTCCTTCATTACAGTATTCTTATATGTATTCTTTGTAATGACGGTATATCTCTTGCAGGCTCTTGCAATTTCAACAAAGCGATTCTCTAAATAACGAATCAAAGCTTTATTCAAATCTCTTCCTATGAAAATGGCTGCTGTAGTCCAATAATACTTTTCTTTTTCTGACTGGTAATCTCTTAAATGTTGAACTAATCTTTCTTTAACATTCTCGGCTTCTCCAATATAAACTGACTCAGAGCTATCATCTTCTTTACAGAACAAGAAATAAACACCAGCCTGCGTAATATCATCTCTATTGCATGAGGCTACTTCAATACAGGGGATTTTAATTGCCTTGCCATTCCCAATTAGATAATTCTGCTGTAATCAAGCTATCTGCACTTCCATTTACAAGAAATAATTCTATAGATTTACCGTATGCCATATTTATTCATCCTCACCTCCATCAAGTTTATCCCTAAATTCCGGGATAGTGCAAAGAAAATCTGTTATTGTTTTATCAACAGTTCCTCCACCCAAATCACCTGACAATTTCTTCTTTCTGTTATCTTTATATGTAATGGTCAATTCATAACTGCAACCATCACAAACTCTGCATTCTTCTATTTCTGTCCACGGACGATAGAGCCATATTACATTCTGATAAAAATCCATAACCTTTTCGATTTCAATATGAACTACTTCTTTATCAAGAACTCTCCTGCTTGCTCTAGGATAAGCAAAATACTTAACTGTTCCATCTGGGAATACTTCAAATGCCCATTGGTCTTCCTCCATTGATTCAGGGTCATAATATCCCCAATTAGACCAATAGCGAAATCTAATCTTCACTATATCTTCTACAAGGAAATTCTCTACACACCATTCTGTTTCACAATCCTTGCAGAATCGATCTGGTTGACCGCCACCGATAAAAACTTCACAGCCACCAAGCTTGATATTTCCTTTTTCAGCCTCTTTAAAAGCATCGTGCGTTGGATACCCATACATTATGGGAATTATATTATTCGATTTACATTTCGGACATACACATCCCATCAAATCCCTCCAATCAAAAAAGCATCCAGATCTATCCCGCAAATATCTGGTGACAGGTACTGTTAAGGTATCTTTCAGAAAAAGCGTGACCACAGTCCATTTCAAAACCGAGAGCAACACAATCGTCAGACATCAAATGGTCGACAAGTTCTATATAATTGATATTCTGGTCATGAAACTTATCGTACCATTTGACAGCAAAGTCATGTATTTGTTTCATCTCTGCCACTGTGGTACACCTCCAATCCATCTAATAATATTTTTATCCAAGTATCTGACGGATTTTTACCGCCAACAAGTCCTTACGTTTCTCATAGAACTCTTCAAAATGCTCAAGTTCTAACCCTACGTTATCCGGGATGAACGCCTCCTTACGAAACTTTGCCTTCTGATCATCGTTCATATCGTTATAGTACTCAATCAACGGCATATCATTTTTGCTGCCATTGCTACGACCTTCAAGAAGCTGGAGGTTAGGAAGACGGTTACGGTTTCCACGCCATCTGCGCCATGCATCCATAGTTACCGAAACAGGCTTGCTACCATCAAATCTATCATATGGATGCAAATGGTCCTGCTCATACTTGAAGTTCTTGTTGAGCCAATCCAAGCTTAGATAGTAAAGAGCCTCCCCGGCAACACGACTTCCTTTTTCAGAATTGAGGATATCCTCAATCTTGCCATCGGTTACACGAAGTTCATTCATCTGGTTCAGCATATCAACAGTAATTTCATAATCATTTTCATTGATATTGCTCTTCATCTGCTGCAACTTACTTGTAGTGCCAGACTGGAAATATGTAAACAAAATAGCGCGTACAAGATATGCACGAATGCCTTCTGCATTGTCTTTATAATCAGGATTATAATAAATGAAATATACAATAGGGAGCAGAACGTTCCAACTGCTTGAGAAACGGCTGACTTCGATCTTCATTTCCTTTAGAAGTGTTTCCAGGTTCTTAAGTGCCTTCTTGAACTCACTCCAGTTATTTTTCAACTCTTCAGCAATCTGCATGTTGATGTTTGACTTGATGACATCACCATAAAGCATCAGCGCTGCTCTGATGATAAAATCGGAACCGAATCCGGCATAAGAGTCTACAAGCAGTTTCCCAAACTCTGTCTTCGCACTTGGCCAGTAAGCCTCCAAGATCGACATAGTGATTTCCGACTTACGAAGTGCCTTACCACCGCTATTGAAACGAACGAACATCTCCAGAGCATCGTCCTGCTTCATATCCCGTATTTCGGTATAACGAATAAGCTTTTCAACAAAAATCTTCTCATAAAGTTTATTTAGGATACCTCTCGCATAATCTTTGCTGTCTGCCGGAACATTTGCTATTTCATCTTCGATAGCGTTTTCTCTGGTAGTTTCATCCTGGAACTTCGGTTCAAGAATCTTTCTGATTTCGAACTGAGTTGGACTCAATCTACCTACTTTTTCGCTGAACTTGATGTCATATTTCTTGCTATTGTATTCTTCTTCATCTACGGTCAGTTTGTTCTTGTTAAGTTCAATCAGAAGTTTTGTAACGATGCCGCCGGATTTCTTTCGCGCGTGTTTCTGACGGATGAACGCATCACCAAACAGGGACAGATAGAGAGAGGTGAGTCTCTGCTGCCCGTCAAGCACTGCCGTATCGGTCAGTTTTACATCGATGCTCGATAATTCATAATTTACGCTGTCAGCCTGCTTGCGGCTATCAAATGTAACAGAGGATAGGAAATTACAAAAATAAGTATCCCATGTTACATTATCATCATCGACATGCCAGAATAAGAATGTAGCAATCGGATAATCTAAAAGAATGGAGTCCCACAATTTTTCAATCTGCTCCATGCTCCACACATACTGTCTTTGGAACGCAGGCATTACATACTTTCCGTCTTTTATATTCTGAAGAGCCTCATAAATCGTAATGCTGCTGTCAATTAATACGCTCATATTTGCTCTTCTCCCTGGTAAAATCTATTTTTGTACTGCAACAAGACTGTCTCAACCTCACTCCAAATCCATACTCTTTCACCATCAACCTCAAATACCTTACCGTGTGAGTTAGGTCCATCAATTTTCATCTGTGAGTAATTATTCTTAAAGGTCGGAACATACAGTTCGGGATGATCCTTATCACTACACAACCTCTCCATCATTGTCAAAGTAGCTTCTCCGGCAATATCTACTGCCTCGAAGTACGCTCTGATAATTTTGTGGTTGTACTGAGTAGGCTTTAATGACCATCTAGGAATACGCTGAATTGCTTTTCCGTAATAATCTTTGCTTTCATTAGCCCTATTTGCAACCTTTGGATTGTATTCTTGAGAGGCTTTTTCAAACGATTTTGCAATATACCAACGCATACAAGTTTCAATAGCTGAATCCTCACTCTCCTTTGTAAGGTTCAATGCAAGACAAAACTTCTCATATATATCAGAATCTACGGTAAAACTAATTTTCTTTTCCATATTACACTGCCTCTCAAAAGGTACAATAATCTCCCATCCAGTATAACCGTTTTATGCAATTAATTTTAGGGAACTTTTTATATTAAATCAGCGCAAAAGTTCCCCAAAGCATAAAAACTTATGGTCCCCGTGTGCCAGAATAGATGTCAGTGATGCTTGAAGCTATGTGTGATATCATTTTAGATATCGCAGGAAGGAGCTTCACATAGGATACAGTCCATAACTTAAAGAGGCAATGCTTAGACGATTGCTTCCTCCAAACAATGAATCAGTAACCAAGGTTTCTAGAGAGCTCTTCTCATACAATACAGCGGAATTGGACAAAAAGCAGCCTTCTGGTTGCTGCTTCGTCATAAACAGACTGCCCGTACTATCATTCCGATTCCCGAATCTGTAACCAAATGGGCTTTACAGATGAATGTATCCAGACACTCTCTCCATCGTGAGCTGAAAAAAATGGAATCCAAAGGTTTCATACACGTTTCCACTAAGCAAATAGAATTGCTTGATATAGATGGTCTGCAGGAAATGCTCAGTGATCACTGATTCTTTCTTGGTACGCTCACTGAGCCTGGGGTAAATCATAGTTCTCTTCTTACCTTACCTCAGTCTCATAAGGATTCACATGTACCATGATTTGTTTGATCTTAGGATATGTCTCCTCCAGAAGATTGTGGACATTCTCTGCGATTGCATGTGAATCTTTCAGTTTCAGATTCTCGTCTGCACTAATCTCCAGATCGATATAGATTCGATTACCAAACATTCTGGTGTTGGGCAGGTCAATTCCCATGACACCATCCTGATTCAGAACAAGTTCCCGCACCTCATCCTCAAATCCACTTTCGCAAGACTTATCTACCATCTTATCCAAAGCATCCTTGTAGATGGAGATGTTCGAGAATTATGAAAATTCAGCCCACAGGGAATTATCTTCTTTTCCAATATGGATCGAAATATCTGCGAACAGGGCCTGCATTTCTCGATAGATCTTTGCCAGTTCGGGATCTTCTGCCATATACAGGTACTGTCCCGTCAGATTATCAATGCGATAGATATACTCTTCTGTCTTTCCATGATCGCTCTGCATATCCATAATGACCTTTCGCATTTCATTCTCTTGATATGCCCTAGAGATGAGTAAAGGAAAGACCTCTATTTCTTCTAACTCAAAATGAGTCTTCAGTTCCTTCGACATAGCCCGGAATGCCTGAAAGATCTCTTCGATTTTGGGATCTCTCTTTTTATTCCCTTCTTCATATGTCTTCATTTTATCGAGAATGGTCTTAATTTGTATCAGTTCCTTCTCATGATGACATCTTTTAATGTCATCAATCTTCTCTTCAAGGGACAGTTCTTCAAAATCCTTTTCCCCTTCCAGACTTTCTCTCAATCGATTTACCATATCCATTGTTATCATCTGTATTTCTCCTTGCAAACTAAGTATCTATTTATATGGATCCGTCGATACAGTATTCACTACGATGATTTTGCAAGGATAATATAGATTGAAAAGCAAGTATGTGGCCTATACAACATTTTTACGTTCATTGAAAATACCATGATTTATGAGGCTTCTGGCATGATAGTGGGTACTCATGCTTCCTGAGTTGACAGTTTCATATTGAAAAGCCACCTGTGTTCCGATAGTGTATTAGCGTCCAAACTTTTACACAAGGGAGTATCCACAGATGGCTTCAGCTAATACATTATGCAAGCAGTTGCTTGGCGTCAAGTCCGCAGTTGTGACCGGACACGATTTTTATCAGGATTCTGCCGGTGTGAACCACCTCCGGATCCATGCACGCCCTGCCAAGAGGCATGAGGATGATTGCCCTTTCTGCCATAAGCGGTGCAGACCATATGATGTCCAGACACGCTTGCCCCGTACCTGGCGTGCTCTCGACTGGGGAGGAACGCTGGTTGAGATCCAGTACCGCACGCATCGTATCCTGTGTCCAGAGCACGGAGTTCTCGTTGCAGACGTTCCCTGGGCTTATCCGGGGAGCGGCTTTACGAAAGACTTCGACCTGACTGTTGGATGGCTCGCCGTCTACCTGCCGCGTAGTGCTGTCTCCGAATACATGCGGATTGATTGGGAGACTGTCGGCCGATGTGTCCACCGGACACTGAACGAGATCGAACCGGAGCGTTCCAGGCGCCTTGATCACCTTGTCAACATCGGTATAGACGAGACCAGCTACCGGAAAGGCCACAAGTACATCACCGTTGTCGTCAATCACGATACCAATACCGTCGTCTGGGCGGCCCAGGGACACGGCAAGAAGGTCCTGGAACAGTTTTACCGCCAGCTGACGCCCAGTCAGCTATCCAGCATACGGGCCGTTACTGGGGACGGTGCAAGATGGATCACGGACTGCGTCAACGAGTTCACTCCTTCCTGCGAACGCTGCGTCGATCCCTTCCACGTCGTCGAGTGGGCGATGGAGGCGCTGGATGAGGTTCGCCGCGAGGTATGGCGGGAAGCCCACGCCGAGGCTGTGCAGGCAGCCAAAATGCATCCCAGAGGGAAAGGGAGACCGAAAGCGGACGACCCTGGAGCTAAGACCGTTGCCGCCGCCAAAGCAAGAGCCGAAGCGATCAGGGACTCTGCTTTCGCACTGGGGAAAGCTCCGGAGCATCTCACGGAGAACCAGCAGACCCGTATCGCTATGATTGCTGAGAACAACAGCCGTCTTTATCGTGCGTACCGTATGAAAGAGACCCTGCGCCTGCTTCTCAAGATCAAAGATGTCAGGGAAGCGGAGGCGGAACTGGCCCGGTGGCTATGGTGGGCCAGCCACAGCAGGATTTCTGCTTTCAAGGAACTATATAAAAAGATCAAGCGCCACAAGAGCCATATATTGAACACCATACGGCTCGGTATGAGCAACGCAAGGATCGAAGCAACCAACAACAAGATCAAGCTGATCATCCGGAAGGCATATGGCTTCCGCAACATCCAGAACATGCTGGATATGGTCTATCTGGTTTGCTCTGATTTACGAGTTCCATTACCCAATCGGAGATTGAAAACCGCTTGATCCGCATAATTACTGGGGGTGTGGATGATTTTCATCCACTATCACCCCCGAAGAGCCTGATTTATTCACATTAACAGTGCCTGTCACCAGATATTTAGTAAGCGAAAAGTGACGCAAAAACGACGTCATTCTTCTAAACACTTGACGTCAAAATGGCGTCATCTACATATTATTATTCTCAACCAGTCCCACAGCCTTGATTGATTCCTGTTCAACCTTGCAATTATTTTCCAGCATGTACTCTAAAACATCCTTATATGCTGAAAGCTGTCCATCCTTTTTTGAATCAATCATCTTTCTGTCCCGGGCTGTTAAGGTCTTATATAATCCTGCACGATAAAACCGCTCTATTGTCTCGACATCCATCAGCAAAGGTTTAAAAGGAATCTGGGTCTTTGAAATCAGATTCTCTAAAATCAGGAATCCATATACATCAAGATCGCCTTCGTGATAGTATTCCTTATCACCGTTGTTTTCATATATTAATTCAAGAAGTTTCTGCTTTGAAGTATTATGATAACCTCCCAGATAGATATATACTGCATCCTGTTCATCACAATCGTGATAGGTGGTGAGATTCTCAACAGTTATTACCTTATCCGCTTTTACTGAAATCTTATGAATCCCTGCAAGAGATCCATTGGATAGAGCAATGCCTCCAGGCATCTCTGATAATTCGATAGCCGATTCATCGAAACAAATTCTCGCATTTCCTTTGATAAGCACATATGTTGGATTCTCATATAGATTGTAATATCCAAGGATATCATCCTTTTCTACAACGTCATCTGTATAATCAAACAAAATGCCTTCTATCGTCGATCTATACTCTCTTTGAAATCGCTTTGAATCCTTGAATAATGCCGTCGAGAAATTTCGTATATATGTCTCAGATGTAAGTTTACTCATAGTCACAAGGACCTGCAGCACTTCTTCTACCCGTCTTGCGTCGTATCCCAGATCATAAGGGAGCTTCTTATATAATTTAATCTGTTCACAAAAATCATTTACTATCCGATTAATAAAATCGGATTCAGAATAATCAACCTTCTCCAAAACCCTCAAAACTTCTTTGCACTGATCCGGTATGCTTGTTCTTTTTAACAACGCATAACAGTCATCAACCCTTGCAATATTAAGCTTAATCTTTGAATACCGGCCAGTCTGATCCTTTTTGGCAATAATCAAACCGGCTGCAACATTTTTTTCTATCGCAGTGTTGATATCTCTATACTTCTCGTTATCATACCGATCCTTGTAAATCGGATATTCCTTTGAAACCTCAAACTGTATAGACCGCAATTCCTCTGGCCTTTTGGCATATCCCTTTCTTCGTTCATAGATATCCAGCAACCGGCTTATAATGTCTTTACTGTACTCCATCTGCACCAGTCCTTTCGAAGACACCGATCGCATTTCTATTTCCAGACTTAACAATAGAGTATGTTATATCGCAATAAGGCAGAATCGCAGTAGCCTTTTCCGCAGTCGCAATGAGAACGAGCTGAAGATTCAATGTTTTGAACATATTCATCATCGGCTCAATACGGTCACTGGTCATATTATTGAACGCCTCATCAAGCAAAACGAGCCTGATACATCCATCAGGATTTTGTTCGTAAATCTGAAGAAGTGACGCACAGATAGCGACATAGAAAGGTGCCTGGTTCTCTCCTCCACTTCCTTCTCCACTTACCTTGGACAGCGGAACCTCTATTCCGGTAACATTATTTTTCACAATAATGTCATAATCAAGATATGTTCTGTAATCAACATACATTCCCATACTTTTGGCACCGGTTTTATTTCCGGAAAGGTTCTCTTTTGCATGTTCTTCCACATCAATCATAATACGACTCATGAAATCTTCAATCTGACTTTCAAAAACTTCAGATTTATTGGTTTCAGCAAGATACATCATGATTTCATTATCCTGATCAATCTGCTGATTGTCCTTGTCCATTATGATGTCATAGAACATTCCCAATTCTTTATCTTTGCTTCGATCAATCCCGAAGCGATAGCTCTCCTCACCATATCTGAGGTTCTCCATAACTCGATTGATCTGCTTGAATTGCTGCCTTGCACGCAAAATATCATCTTTCATACGAAACAGAACTTCTTTACGGAATCTGTCCTTACAACGGATCTGTGCCTGCACCAGTTCCGCTTTATGACGTTCCAGCTCAATGTTTTTAAGTGCAAGGTACTCCTGCTGGTATCTCGCTGCACCACCAATTCCTTCAGGAAAATCACATGTGTAAGTAGCCGTATACTTATTCTGCAAGGGAATAAGATACTGATTCAGGTAATTGTTCAAAGCGATACTCTGCTGATTTGCGGTACTTCTGAAGATACGCGAAATATCGGTCGCTTTCCTCGTCTTACGCTCATCCGCATATTTCTTCATCACTTCGCCGGAATACTCTTCCGCGCCATCGAGCTGTCTCTCATATTCCGCTCTAACTCCATCGAGCAATCCGGCAAGTTCCTCATTGCGTTTACAGAGTTTTTTGATATCAGCCTCAAGATTTTGCTTCTTAGCCTTTTCAGAAGTCACCTCATCATTAATCTTTCTCTGATTTTCTTCGCATTCGCTGACATGATCAAACATCGCACGAAGAATAGGATTCTTTGTTAATTCTTCTATGCGCTCTTCCGTTTTTTTGATATCAAGCTGAATTTCAAATTTCTTCTCTCTTGACTCGGAATATTCCTCCATCTGTTCGAATTTATTCCCGGAAGTGAATTTGTCATACGAAGACGAGACATCGTCAAATGCCTTCTTTTGTTCTTTAATATCGTACAATTCCTGCTGTCTGGAGGCCAGCTCTGTTTTAGTTTTATCCAATCTCTTTTTGATAGCATCGACACCAATATAGTGCTCTTGCTTAGACATCCTCTGTAAGGTGAAATTCTGAAATCTCAATCGATCCCTTGTTACACTCTTCTTATGAT
>Ga0256404_1005848_pt1 | contig 21113 bp, 15 predicted proteins | sample RumenRJG_01DNA_FD_185990 | JGI IMG/M metagenome (GOLD analysis project Ga0256404, IMG submission 185990) | Bovine rumen microbial communities from Lethbridge, Alberta, Canada - RJG_01 | ecosystem: Host-associated > Mammals > Digestive system > Stomach > Rumen | place: Canada: Alberta | collected...
CCATCGGAAGGGTCAAAAGCGGGATCATGAGCTTTACAGGGGCGTTTACGAGCTCAGCGGAAAGAATCCAGCTTCCCTGCCCCTTTAAGTGGCCTGTGAGGCTCGCAAACTTCAAGAGATGCCTTCTCATCTCTCGAATTCCCGTAAAGGACAGCGATAAGGAACTGGTGATCATTAACCTTCACATGGACGCCTATGACAACGGCGAGGGCAAAACAGAGCAGACGCGGGTGCTTTCCGAGATCATGAACAGAGAGGCCGGGAAGGGCAATTACGTCATTGCCGGCGGAGACTTCAATCAGACTTTTGACAGTATAGATATCAGCGCCTACCCGCTTCAGGAAGGAAAGTGGGCGCCGGGCAGACTCGAGACAGCAATGTTCGGAGAGGGGTGGCAGTTCTTAATGAACAGCGGCGTCCCTTCCTGCCGCTCTCTTGATCAGCCCTATGCCGGTTCGGACAAGGAGAGCTTCCAGTATTATGCAGTTGACGGTTTCATCGTGTCGGACAACATTGAGGTCCGCTCCTGTGAGACGAAGGACCTGGGATTTGTCTGTACGGACCACAACCCGGTACTGCTGGAGTGCGTACTGAAGTAAAGGATACAACAGGGTATATTTTGAATCCAAAAATACATTGTTTTTAAAAGACAGGTTCTGCATTATAATATATTAGGTAGACAAGAATTGCGGTGAAGGAGGAAAACACCATGGCAATATTAGTTACAGGCGGAACAGGTTTTATCGGGAGTCACACCGTAGTCGAGCTGCTTCAGTCCGGATATGAGGTCGTCATCGCGGATAATCTCTACAACTCCAAGGCGATGGTCGTAGACCGTATTGAGAAGATCACAGGCAAGCGCCCGGCTTTCTATGAACTGGATGTATGCGACAAGGCGGCCTTGGACGCGCTGTTCGATAAAGAGAAGATCGACGCGGTCATTCACTTCGCAGGTTATAAGGCAGTCGGCGAATCCACCAGGAAGCCGATCGAGTATTATGAGAACAACCTCGGTTCCACACTGACACTCTGCAAGTCGATGAGAGAGCACGACTGCTTTAAGATCGTATTCTCATCTTCTGCGACAGTATACGGAGACCCCGCATTCATCCCGATCACGGAGGAGTGCCCCAAGGGAATCACGACCAATCCCTACGGCGAGACCAAGTCCATGCAGGAGAGGATCCTGACGGACATCTGGAAAGCCGACAACCGCTGGAAAGTGATGCTGCTTCGCTATTTTAACCCTATCGGAGCCCATGAGAGCGGCCTGATCGGCGAGGATCCCAAGGGAATCCCGAACAACCTGCTTCCCTATGTGGCGCAGGTCGCCACCGGCAAACTCGAGAAGGTTCACGTATTCGGCAACGACTACGATACGCCTGACGGAACCGGCATCCGCGACTATATCCACGTTGTTGACCTGGCCAAGGGCCATGTCAAGGCTATCGAGGGTATGGAGAAGCTGGACGGCGTCAATATTTTCAACCTGGGCACGGGACACGGATACAGCGTTCTCGACATCATCAAGGCCTTTTCCAAGGCCTGCGGAAGAGAACTGCCCTATGTGATCGACCCCAGAAGACCCGGCGATATCGCTGTCTGCTACAGCGATCCTGCAAAGGCAAAGGAAGTCCTGGGCTGGACTGCTGAGAAGAATCTCGAGGATATGTGCAGGGACGGCTGGAACTGGCAGAGCAATAATCCGGACGGCTATGTGGAATAGTGATTGTTCCGGACAGTGACGACAAAGGAACTGTATAATTAAAAGACAAAAATCGAAAGGCTCTCTACCGCGAAGGCGGCGGAGAGCCTTTTTGCTTTAATATGTGTCAAAAGCGGTCGAGATACGTATATAATATAGGACAGTTAAGGCAGTGCCCTTGTGAGCGCCGCCGGGCTTCCCGGATACGAATAAAAAGTGAGTTTTGGAGGAAGAGAATGAAAAAATCCAGAATAATCGCAATATTACTTGCCGCGGTCATGGCGCTGGCATCCCTGACGGGGTGCAGCCTCTTTAAGCCTACTGCGGTCAGTATTACCAAAAAAGTGATGAAGAACCTTGAAACGGTGAAATCCGTCAAGGGCAATATCGGAGCGGACTTCGAGGGGCCGGCTTCTGTAAGCGGAATGGAATTTGACCTTGTGCTGAACGCAGACCTTGAACTGGAAGCAGTCAGGGATTCAGGCATAAGCCATGTAAAAGGTTCTGTAGGGACGGAAATTCCTATCATCGGGAGTATTACACTTCCCGTGGAGAGCTACCAGCTGACTCAGGACGGCGTGGCGGTCGCTTACTCGAGTATGGACGGCAAAAATTGGGTAAAATCAACAAGTGATAAAGACAACACGCAGGAGACGGAAAAACTTCCGGACTACAAGGTAATGCTCGGAATCCTGCAGAAGATCGTTTCCGGCGACATCAAGGCTGTTCTGGCAGAAGAGACTGAAATGAAGGGCGAGAGAGAAGTCTACAGGATGGACATCAATGTGAGCGGAGAGTTGATCGGGGATATCCTCAGAGCCGCTGATGAGATGTCAGGAGAGGGCTCCTCCATACCGGAAGATCTCGACTTCACCGGAGCGGACGCGGGCATTGTTCTTTATGTCTATAAAGACGAGATGCTGCCTGCCAGTGTCACTGTGGACTGCACAGCCCTCGGCAACCTCCTGATCACAGAAAGGCTCAGCGAGAATGATGTCAGCGTAAGCGCGAACAAGTTCGTGGTCACGATGGACAATTTGGAATATAATACCATCGACGAACTGAAGATCCCGGAGGAAGTGATCTCCTCTGCTGTGGATTCTGCGGACACAGACCTTTTTGATAACGCGCTCGGAATGTAAATCAGAATACGGATGCCTGAAAGGGTATGGCAAAGGAGCAGCTGTGCGGCTGCTCCTTTTTTGAGCACGCGAATCATTTCGCGGAGTAATTCATGGAGTAATGCCTTCTTATTTGCTATAATTTTTTGTGAAAAGGGAAGGAGCGACGCAGCGATGCCATTCACTTATGAGAAGATCCAGTACCTCAGGGAGGACTGCATAGAGATAACCGGATTTGACGGATCAGTGAGGAGTCTGACGATACCTGACAGACTTGACGGACTTCCGGTCAGGAGCATCGGAAAGCACGCTTTTGCCGGCAGGAAGGATCTGCGGGAAGCTGTGCTGCCGCAATCGATAAAAAGGCTCTGTCTCTTCGCGTTTCACAACTGCACGGCTCTGCGCAGGATGAGCCTGTATGACAGCGTAGAAGATTATTACGACGGTGTGATCCGCCAATGTACCGCTCTTGAGGAGATTGAGATCAGGCTCAGCGGGGAGTCCTACGCGATCGTAAAGGATATGCTCTCGGACAACGACCACGCAATGAGCTTCCGCCTGCTCCTGCCCGAAGAGGAGATCCGCCTGTCCTTCCCGGAATACGCCCTGATCGCCTCGGAGAACACGATGGCCAGGACAATCCAGTTTGCCTACGAGGGAGGCGGGTACGCGTACAGAAACTGTGTGCGGAAGAAAGAGATCAGATTCAGGGAATATGACCGCCTCTTTTCCTTTATGGAGCGCGATGACGCGTCCTTCGCGGCGGTGATCGCGTCAGACAGGCTGATGTTCCCGCACGACCTTGACGAAGCCGCAGAGAAGCATTATACGGAGTTTTTGCGGGAGCACGCGGCACAGGCGCTGGAGCGCTTTATCCGAAGAGGACAGATCGACAGAGTGAGGCTCCTCACACAGAGGGGGCTTTCCAATGCGGAAGCCTCTGCGGGAGCCCTGAAGACTGCTTCGGAACTGGGGGAGACTGCCATCTGCGCGGTCCTTATGGAGAGCGGAAGAGAGGCTGCCGGGAAGCATCAGGATCTGGCGCTGCAACTGGAAGACTGGTGACGGTGCAGGATAGACAGCGGCCAGGACTATATTTTGGCCTGTAACTCATAGAACAGAAAGGAATCGGAATGTCTGACACCAGAGAGAAACTGGAGCAGATGGGGTTCAGGATCCTGGACGCGGTCCGGACGGAACTGCTGCTGTCCATGCGATTCATGGCACCCGCCCTGAACAGCCTCGGTTTTAAGATGGACCTGGCGACATCCTCTGCGGGAACGGATGCGGCCTACATACGCTTTAATCCGGGTTTTCTTCTGCAGGTTTACGTGGAGAGACCGCGCAGGATGAACAGGATGTACATGCATATGCTGATCCACTGCCTGTTCCGCCATATGTTTTCGGCGAAGGACAGGGAGGACCCGGAGCTGTGGGACTTGTGCTGCGACATCGCGGCGGAGTCGGTCGTGGATTCCATGACTTATGATGTGATCGCGAGATCCCACTCGACATTCCGGGAAGGATGGTATGAGAAACTTGAGTCCGAGGTCACGATCCTGACGGCAGAGAAGATCTACGCATGGTTTCTGGACAGGGATCGCGACTACGCGATGGAAGAGGCCCTGCGCAGGGAATTTACGGTGGACGACCACAGTTTCTGGCAGCGCCTGGAGGACGAGGAGCCTCAGGAAAAGCCCCAGGGAACGCCGCCCGGCGCTCCACCGAACAGCGACGGACAGGACGGGCAGCAGGAAACGCAGGATTCCCGGCATCTGAAACCGGTAAACCCCAAAGAGGACGAATGGAAGAAGAACGCCGAGCAGATAGAAGCGGACCTGGATCTGATCGGGAAGGAGAGATCGGAGGAATACGGCTCCCTTTCAAGGATCCTGCGATTTGGGAGCAGAAAGCGCACGGATTACAGGGAGTTCCTGCAGAGATTTTCGATCTTGCGCGAAGAGGCGGGGATCGATCTCGACTCCTTCGATTACGGATTCTATTATTACGGAATGGAACTGTATGGCAACATGCCGCTAATCGAGGAGAATGAATTCAGGGAGATCCGGAAAGTGGATTCTCTGGTGATCGCCATCGATACGTCGGCGTCCTGCCAGAAAGTCCTCGTGCAGCAATTCCTGAACGAAACAGCGGATCTTTTGTCGGGAATCGGGAGCTTTTTCAAGAAGACAGAGATCCATCTGATCGAATGCGATGACAAGGTCCAGAACGACCGGGTGATCAGCGATATTTCCCAGCTGCAGCAGTATGCTCAGGAATTCGAAGTAAAGGGCGGCTTCGGAACGGATTTCAGGCCTGTCTTCAACTATGTGGAGGACCTCAGGGCCAGGGGGGAACTGGAGAACCTGAGGGGACTTATGTATTTTACGGACGGATTCGGGGAGTACCCGAAGAAGCCGACGGATTATGAGACGGCATTTGTCTTCTGGAAGGATGAGGAATTGGATGACACCGGAGTGCCGGACTGGGCTATTAAACTATTCCTGACCCCGGAGGGGATGGAAACAGTAGAGAGACGCGGGAGTACACATTGAATATCAGATTAAACATCAAGGAAGCTAAGCAGGAAGTGATCAATACAGTCAGGGCCTATCTGAAGAAGGACGAGACAGGCGCCTATGAGATCCCGCCGGAGAGGCAGAGGCCTATCCTTCTCATGGGACCTCCCGGCATCGGCAAGACTGCCATTATGGAGCAGGTGGCGCAGGAGTGCGGGATCAGCCTGATCTCCTATACGATCACCCATCACACAAGGCAGAGCGCCATCGGCCTCCCCTTTATATCCAAAAAGGAATACGGCGGAGAGGAGTACTCTGTAACCGAGTACACAATGAGTGAGATCGTGGCCTCGGTCTACGACCAGATCGAGCTGTCCGGTATTTCGGAAGGCATCCTTTTCCTTGACGAGATCAACTGCGTCTCGGAGACGCTGGCGCCCACCATGCTGCAGTTTCTGCAATACAAGATGTTCGGCAATCACAAGGTTCCGGACGGTTTTATCATCGTCACAGCAGGAAACCCGCCCCAGTACAATAAGTCCGTGCGGGATTTTGACATCGTGACGCTGGACCGCGTCAAGAGGATCGATATCGAAGAGGACTTCCCGGTGTGGAAGGAGTACGCGTACCAGGTGGGGATCCACGGGGCGATCCTGTCCTATCTCGAGATCCGCAAGAAGGACTTCTACAGTGTCAAAACACAGATCGACGGCAGGCAGTTCGTGACAGCCAGAGGCTGGGAAGACCTCTCCAGGATCATCAAGGTCTATGAGAAGATGGGCATTCCGGTGAACGAGAGGCTCTGCGTCCAGTATCTGCAGGATTCGGAGATCGCGGCGGGATTCGCGGCCTATTATGAACTGTACAGCAAATACCGCACCCTTTACAGGATCCCGGAGATCCTGGAAGGTTCTGTGCCGGAGGAGAGCACAGCGCTCAGGGAAGCCCCCTTTGATGAGAAACTCAGTATCCTCGGCCTTCTCATTGACAGCCTTAGTCAGGAATTTACAGCTTACGCGGAGAAGCAGAGAGTTCAGAAGAGGGTCCTGGAGGAACTCTCCACGGTAAGGGGCGCGCTCAAGAGAAGCGCGGAGACAAGGACAGACTCCCGCGAGAATACTGCAAAATACCTGCTGGCAGGACGAAGGCTCCTGTGCGAACAGGAGACAGAGCGCCTGAAAAGAGCCAGAATGCTCGACAGAGAGAGCGAGAGAGTGGAGAGAAAGGTCAGCGCCAGGCTCAGGGAGATGGAAAAAATGGTCTCTCTGGAGGAAAACGGAGACCCGCGGCATGATTTTACGCTGCTCAAGCAATCTTTTGACGCGGCGGAGGCTGCGAGAAAAGAGGAGATTGCTGTGACGGACAGACATCTGACCAACAGCTTCCGCTTCCTCTCGGCTACTTTCGGAGAGGGACAGGAGATCGTCCTGTTTCTGTCGGAACTCACGGCAGGCTATTACAGCCTGAAATTTGTAAACGAGAACGGGAACGAGGCGTTTTACAGATACAATAAGCTTTTGCTGCTCAAGGACCGCAGGGAATCCCTGCAGCAGGAAGCACTTTCCCTTCTCGGGATCTGAAAAAGCGAGGGGCATCATGGCATTTTGGGGATACAGGCCGGTACTTCCGGAATTTGCGATCGAGGATCCGAAGGAAGACTTCAGGACTGCCGCAGTCATTGAACAATACCATCTCGGAAGCAAAGCGCTGTTTATGCCGGGAGGCGGCTTTTCCTGGAAATATCTGCCCCTTGACAGGATCAGGGGCGTGATCCCGGGCAGAGAGAGCAAGGATGAGAGCAGCGCGATGGGTGGATACCACATAGAGCACCCCACGATCCGGGTGATTTACCAGGGAGGCGCGGAGGTCCTGACTCTGGACAACAAGAGCCAGGCGGAGAAACTGTTTTCTCTGCTTAAGCGGGACTACCAATAAAAGAACAGAACAAGCGAAATCACGGAAAGGAGGAGGCGCATGAAGAATTTCAAAATGGTCGTCAGTTACGACGGGACGAGATATTTTGGCTGGGAACATCAGCCGGACACAGATATGACGATCCAGGGAAAACTCGAGAAAGTGCTCAGCCAGATGCAGGAGCTGCCGGAGGGGCAGTCCGTGACCGTGATCGGAGCGGGAAGGACGGATGCCGGCGTGCACGCGAGGGCTATGACTTGCAATGTGCTGCTGGATACGGAGAAGACGGAAGAGGAGATTCAGGAATACATGAACCGCTACCTTCCCGATGACATCAGCGTAAACAGTGTCAAGCTTGCTGCTGAGCGTTTCCACAGCCGTTTCAAGGCAATCGGAAAGACTTACCGCTACACCTGCTGGTACGGCAGCACCAAGCCTGTTTTTGACAGGCGCTATGTGACGGTCCTTGAGAAAGAACCGGATATAGAACGTATGCAGGAAGCAGCGGAGTACCTGACAGGAATGCACGACTACAAAAGTTTCTGCGGAAATGCCAGAATGAAAAAATCCACCATCAGGGTCGTGGACGTGATCCGCATCGAGCAGAGCGGGAATTATATAAGATTCTATTTCCACGGAAACGGCTTTCTCCAGAATATGGTCAGGATCATGACCGGAACACTTCTGGAGGTGGGGGTCGGCAAAAGAGAGCCGGAGGACATGGCCCGGATCATCGAGGCAAAAGACAGAAAGACAGCAGGTTATACAGCGCCCGCGCAGGGGCTGTGCCTGATGAAAGTGGATTATTGACCTGATTTGTATGAGGCGAAGGAGAGGCTATGATCGATAAGTACAGGGACGAACTTCTGAAGTCTTTTCTTGATAATTACAGCCGAGTCTATTTGATCGATCTTGAAAAGGATACAATCGTCAAAATACAAGAGTCCGAGGATGCGCCGGAACTGGATCCGGTCCTTCAGAAGCGCTATTCGGAGTTCAACAGGATCTACAGTTACACTATGCTTGAGCCTGAGTATTCCCAGTGGCGAGAGATGATGGGCAGCGTGGAAAACATCCGTAAGGTCCTGGCAGACCGAAACAGTTTTACTCTGTCTTACCAGAAGAAAGACGGAAGATGGATGAAGGTGGAGAACCGGATCCTGGAAAAGAGGGACGGTGTTCCCGTCAAAGTATTTGCCTGTATACCCAGGGAGGAGAAAGACCGTCTGGCGGAGAGCGAAAAGATCCTGGAGGACAGGCATACGGCACTTTCGGATCTGATCACTCCCTCCGAGAAGAGACTCAGAGAGGCGAGAGAAAAGCTGTACAAGGGCGTACTTGCCCTCGATACCCTCTCTACCTGTGAAGTCGATATCACCCGCAATACCGTGATCGCCGCGATCGGCAATAATGACGATATTTTTTATCAGGAATCTGCGGAGATACCGGGGCCATTCGATGTACTGGTCAGAAATTGGGAAAAGAGGATCCTGTCTGACAATGTGGATCAGTTCCGAAAACTTATGACCAGAGAAAATCTGATCACGCTGTACGGAATGGGGGAGAGAGACCTGTGGATCGAGTGCATGGTGCAGGACCGCTTCGGAAACAAAGTCTGGCTCAGAGGGATCATCGCACTGTCCAAGAACGATGAGACCGGGGACATTATGGCGCTGATCGTCGTGCGGGATGTCACGGAGAGAAAGAAGATCGAGATCGAAAATACAAGGCGCATGGATCTGATCATGGGACTCACGGACGACTATGAATCCGTCTACTTTGTGGACCTTGAGACAGACTCCTATGATATTTACAGGCGCAACGACAAGATCACGACCAAATACAGCAGCATATTCCTGCCCAGTTATTCCGAGAGCATTGAAGCTTTCGCTTACAGAGGCGTCTACAGACAGGACAGAGAGAATTTCATCCGCCTGCTCAGCATTGAGGAGATCAAAAAGACCCTGAAGAAGAAAAAAGGATTCACTTTCTCCTTCCGTACAGGAAATACCGGCGCGCCCCAATACTATCAGGTCAAGGGAGTCCGGATCGGCAGCGGCAGGAATATGCAGATACTGCTGGGCTTTGCCAATATTGAGGAGGAGAGACAGGAAGAACTCAGAAAGAGAAAGCTTCTCGAGGCCGCGCTTGAGCAGGCCAGACACGCGGCGGACGCAAAGAGCGCTTTCCTTTCCAATATGTCCCACGACATCAGGACGCCTATGAACGCGATCATCGGCTTTGCCAGCATCGCTTCGACTCACCTCGATGATCCCGCCAAAGTCGAACAGTGCCTGGACAAGATCATAGTCTCCAGCAATCACCTTCTGCAGCTGATCAACAACGTGCTCGACATGAGCCGCATTGAGAGCGGCAGGATGGTGCTCGAGGAGTCCTGGGTCAATATCCGCGATATCGTACATGAAGTGACGGATTTCATGAAACCGGAGATCCTTGCCAGGGAACATGAATATGAATTCCGCGTCGCGGAGAACATACCGGACTATGTGCTGTGCGACCGCCTCAGAGTGACGCAGCTGCTGCTCAATATCCTGAGCAACGCGGTGAAGTATACGCCGAAACAGGGAAGGATCCGCCTGTCGGTCGCAGAGGGAATAGGGGCGCCCCAGGGATATTTTGCCCTTGAATTCGTGATCAGCGACACCGGCATCGGTATGAGCAGGGATTTCCAGGCGCGCCTGTTCGAGCCCTTTGAGAGAGAGAACAACTCTACGGTCAGCAAGGTCATGGGGAGCGGACTCGGAATGTCGATCTGTAAGGGAATCGTGGATTCCATGGGCGGATCCATGGCCGTGGACAGCCAGCAGGGAAGAGGTTCCGTGATCACAGTGAACCTGGCGATGAAATATAAGAGTGATGACGAAGAAGACAAAGAGACCCCTGACGAAGAAACGGGCGGCAGCGGAAGACAGACAGCCACTTCCCGGTCAGCGCTGTTTTATGAGGCTGCAGATACGGGTAAGTCAAAAGACAGGGACAAGATCAGGATCCTCGTGGTGGAGGACAACGGGTTGAACCGGGAGATCGCCAAGGAACTGCTGGAGGACATCGGATATCTGGTGGAAACGGCGGAAGACGGAGAGTCGGCGGTCCTCATGATCCGAAGATCGGACGGGGATTATTATGACGCGGTTCTGATGGATATTCAGATGCCCGGCATTGACGGCTATGAAGCGGCGAGAAATATCAGGAGGCTGTTCGACTGGGAGCACGCGCAGGTCCCGATCATCGCCATGACGGCGAACGCATTCGAGGAAGATATGGAGAGGGCACGCAGCGCGGGCATGAATGCCTATATTGCTAAGCCTGTCGAACCGGAAGCTGTCAGGGAGATCCTGGGGCAGGTACTGGCGAAAAGGATAAAAACATAATATGAGGGAAGAAATTTGAAAAAAGCACTTGCAAGCGACTTTGACAACACACTGTATTTTATGGATACGGAGGAGCGGTTTCGGGCACAGGACGTCTTTGAGATCCTCTTTTTCAGAAAGGAGGGGGGAGTCTTTGGAATCTGCACGGGCAGATCTCCCGACAGCATCCTCGAAACCTGCGGAAGCTTCCTGCACCCTGACTTCATCATTTCCGTGAGCGGCGCGCTCATTGTTGACGGAGAGGGGAAGGTGCTCGACAGTCACACTCTTTCTCCCGATACTGCCAGAGCGATCCTGCGGGAATTTGACGGCGAAGCGATCATGGTGGTCCATGCGGGCGGACATGTATACGCCTTTGGCGAGGCGGAGTATCCGCTTCAGATCAGCATCAGGGAGTTTGAGGAACTTCCGCAGGACGCGATCTACGGCATTTCCATGCGGCTGGCGAGCGAGAAGGCGGCGGAGGAGGCAGCAGCCAGGATCAAAGAAAAATACGGCGCAGAGGCTGCGCCGTATCAGAATGTCAGACATGTAGATGTCGTTGCTGCAGGCTGTTCCAAGGGAACAGGCATCGACAAGGTGAGAGAAATCTTCGGGATCGGGCGATTTGGCGGAATCGGCGATTCTTACAATGATCTGCCGCTTCTTGAGGCATCAGATATCAGTTTTACATTCCCAGATGCCCCGGAAGAACTCCGAAACGCCGCAGACGAGATCGTGCTGTCCGTTTCCGATGCCATTGGAAAAATGAGGTGAATCATTTGTCAGTAGCCTGAGAGCGCTTCCTCCCAGGAAGTGCGGGAAGGCCAGGAGCCGTCATCCAAAGTCTCTCTCAGGAAACGGAAATAGTAAGAGAGCTTTTCCTGCACGTGCCGGCCTCGGAAACAGCCTGAATAAGGTGTCCTGCCGGACAACAAGGTCTCCATGAGACGGGCCCTGTCCTCCATGGGATAGGTCTTGCTGTAAGGATCGATAAACCAGACGTCGTCGGCAGGGCAGCCGCTCACGGCGGTATTATCAGGACTGCCCGCAGTCTCATAACTCTCGCCGTATTCATTGATATAGGAATAGTAGTAGGTGAAACCTTCGGGATTCATGGAGTTCCACTCGGCCTCATTCAGAAGATTTTCCCCGGCGAAGCGGTAGTCAGCGGCATGGGTGAGCTCATGGATTACTGTGTCGGGGCTCAGATCGTCATAGAGGTCAAAGGCCAGCTGCATCGTCCCGTTCGATTCGGTGGCGAAAGCGCCGGCGTTGGAGATATTGCTCGTGACATCCAGCGGGTGCAGGGTTCCGGTCAGGTAAAAAGCAATGTTTCTGTAGTACCCGCCCTTTAACTGAGTGAAATAAGTATCGGGATAAAGTGAGAGCACGTTTTCAAGAACGGACAGCGAGCCGTCGATGACAGCGGAGTCCGTACAGGCCTGCGCGGTGTAATCGGCGAATTCCGCCGGAATGTTGGTCCCGATCAGGATACGGATCCCGTAGCGGTTCTCCAGGCTCTCCGCTTTTTCGGTGAGAGAGCCGTAATCGGCAGTTTCAGGCGCGGTATATTCGGATACCAAGGGGCTCTCCCATTTAACAGAGCGACAGGAAGATATGTCCCACAGATAAATGTGCTCAGGTCTGCCCGCGTCGTCGCACAGAGCCCAGCAGCACCAGTCTCCGCAGAGAGAGCGGGGAAAAGTGCTGAAGGCCAAAAAAGAGCCTGTTTCATTCGGGGAACTGCTGCCATCGATCAGAGACAGGACCTCCTCCGGAAGTTCCATCTCTCTTTTGACATGTTCGGAAAGATCGCAGACAGAGACTAAAGGCTTAGTCCTGAAAGATGACCCCAGAAGACGTCCTTCGTCGGTGACGGTGAAACGGGACGGATTGATATCGGAGAGGTAGTAGTCGCTCCCACCTGATACGGGATCAACATCCACATAGACCTGCAGGGAAGGGTCGCGGCGCGAATAGGTGGCAAAAGACAGCCGCCCCTCGTGACCGCATACAACGGGAGTGAATGCGCCAAATTCGCAGGGAAGGGTCCAGGAAACGCGGATCTCCCCCTCCCCGGTGACTTCATATATAATGCCCCGGGCACTGGACAGCCAAAGCCGACCGCTCTGCCAGTAAGGCACCGCGTCTGAGAGGTAAGAGGGAAGGATGACGGACTTGCCGGCATCAGAACCGGGCCTGTAGAGAATCCCGCAGCGGCTGTCAAAGACGATCAGAGGATCACCGGACAGCACCAGAAGACCTTCAGTGCCGTCAGAACTGCTTCCTGATGCCTGCGCACGGTCAAAGGAGGCGAGCTCCTCCTTTTCCCCGCTGCGAAGATCCAGAAGCTGCGCGGTATAGGAAGAAACGCCGTCCTGACTGTCCGGATTTCCGGTAATGAGAAGCAGACGGGACTCGTCATAGAGACCTGCGCAGCACAAAACGGCACTGTCTTCCGGGGCAGACAGTTGTGTGAGCTCATAGAGCGCGCCCTGTCCCTGTGCTGTGTCGACTTTCATCGGGGACAGATTGTCCGCGATCCCGCGCATCAGGTCTGACTGCTCATTGCCGCCCCGGCAGGAGATCAGCAGGACAGCGGCGATCATTACGCAAAACAGCGCGCCGGCGAGGCGGCGCCTTATCAAAAGAATCATTATAAATATACCTCGGCACAAATATGTTGGGAAAAATCGGACTTTTATTGTAGAATACCCTTCGTAGACGTAATAGGCAAGTGTCTGGAAAACGGAGAGATTATCAGGAGGCAATATGAAAAAAATAGGATTTATCGGCACAGGCAATATGGGAGGAGCCATAATCGGAGGGATTTTAAAAAGCAAAAAGGTGGCGGCAGAGGATATGATCGGAGCCGACCATTCCCCGGAGAGCAGGGAACGCGCGGCTTCACTGTACGGCATAGACATGACCGGAGACAACCGGAAAGCGGCTTCGGAGTCGGAGATCCTGTTCCTTTGTGTGAAACCGCAGTTCTTGGATAATGTGCTTTACGAGATCAGGGATATACTCCCGAAGGACCAGCTCATCGTAAGTATCGTTGCTGGCCGAAGCATCGCCTACTATCAGAAGATGCTGGGCGAAAAGATCCGTCTCGTTCGTCTTATGCCCAACACGCCGGCGCTTGTGGGAGCCGGTATGACAGCCGCCTGCTGCAGCGCGGAGGTGAGCCCGGAAGAAATGAAAAAGGTCGGAGACCTCTGCAGTACCTTCAGCCTGTTCGAAGAAGTGCCTGAAACTCTCTTTGACGCGGTGACGGGCGTCAGCGGAAGCTCCCCGGCCTATGTGTTCATGATGATGGAAGCCATGGCGGACGCGGCTGTACTGGCAGGAATGCCCAGGGCTCAGGCATACAAATTTGTCGGGCAGGCAGTGCTTGGCAGCGCGAAGATGATGCTGGACACCGGCAAGCACCCCGGAGAACTCAAGGATATGGTATGCTCGCCTGCCGGGACCACCATCGAAGCTGTCAGAGTTCTTGAGGAATTGGGCCTTCGCAGTGCCATTATTGAGGGAACTGAGGCCTGTATTGAAAAATCTGCTCAAATGAACGCCGAAATAAACTGATAATCATTGCATTTGTCGGATTTAAGGAGTATCTTTATTAGGATATTGTGTTTTTTCTTAATAGGAGTAACGTAAATGAGCAGTAATAAGGTGAGCCCGCAGAAGAAGAGGCCTCCCAGAAAGACAAGCGCTGCAGGTTCAAGAAGGGCGCAGCGCAAGAAGATAAACAAATATGTCAGGATATGCGGAAGGATCCTGTTCATCCTTCAGGTAGTCATATCTCTGATCATGCTCATCACCGTCGGAAGGACGGGGATGCTTCCCTGGAAATATATGGTACTGATCTTTGCGGTCCTGGCTGTTCTGGCCGCCGTAACATTCATGCTGAACCTGAAGCGGAACAGAAAAGTCCGGCTGGTCGGTATAGGGATCAGTACAGCAGTGATCATAATGGTGCTGGTATTCACGCGCTATTTTAACAGGACTATGGGACTGATCTCGAGCGGCGACAACGCGCAGAAGACAGATAACATGGTCGTAGTAGTAAGAGCCAACGATCCCGCGGAAGTCCTCATGGACGCCAAGGAGTATAAATTTGCCATGCACGGGTCGACCTCTGAAGGCGCAGGCAGCGAAATGATCAGCGATATCGAGTCGGCAATCTCCTCAAAGATCAAGGTGGAAGAGTACAGCAGCGATGTCGAGGCAGCCAGAGCCCTGCTGGAAGGTAAGGCAGACGCCGCGATCTATAACAAGGCGTATACTTCGGTCATAGCGGAGTCCCTCGAAGACGACGAATACGAGGACCGGGTGAGGGTGCTCTATCAGTACGGCATCCAGACGAGCATCGAGAAGGAAACGGTCAATGTCGGCGAGCCCTTCAACGTCCTGATCAGCGGAATTGACGTCTACGGAGATATCTCCCAGACGAGCCGCAGTGATGTCAACATCATCGTGACGGTCAACCCCAAGACCAAGAAAGTGCTTCTGACCTCTACGCCCCGTGACTATTATGTCCCGATCCCGGAAGTATCGGACGGTGTCAGAGATAAGCTCACGCACGCCGGCATCTACGGCGTGGACGCGTCGATGAGAACTCTTGAGGAACTTTACGGCATTGATATCACCTATTTCGTCCGCGTTAACTTCGATACGCTGATCAAACTGGTCGACGCTATGGACGGCCTGGACGTCTATGTCGAGTATCCGTTTGACTGCTATACGGACGAGTACCATTTCGACAAGGGATGGCATGACATGTTCGGTGACCAGGTCCTGGCGTTCTGCCGCGAGAGATACAGTTTCGCGGACGGCGACAACCAGAGAGGCCGCAACCAGGAGCAGGTGCTCAAAGCGCTTATTGAGAAACTGATCTCTCCCGCCATCCTGCCTCACTACGCGGAGATCCTGGACAGCCTGGAAGGCTTCTTCCAGCTCAACATCCCGCAGGAGAAGATCGCCGAGCTGGTCAACATGCAGCTCTCAGACAACGCGAGCTGGGAGATCATGAAACAGTCGGCAGAGCAGGGCGAAAGTGCTCTTGAGACCACATATTCGGCAGGCAGCACACCTCTGTATGTCATGTGGCCCGACGACGCGAGTGTCAAGGTCAACACGGCAAGGATCGAGATGATCATGAGCGAAGGTTATACGACGAATACTGAGAACGCCGGAGCCGCGCAGAACTGAAAACAGCATCAAAAAAGAGCAGGCGATGAACCTGCTCTTTTTTAATGACGTTATTCAGTTCAATGATCAGTGTTCGAATACGGATTCGTAGATCATTCTGCGCCGTTCCTTGCCTACAAATACAAATCCAAGTCTGTACACAAGGATGTAGGAGAAGATTGCGAGCCCTGTGGCAATGATCACATCTGAGAACGAGTGCTGTTTGAGGAACATCGTTGACAGAATGATGAGAAAGCCGAGGACTGTCATCGCTGTTTTGCTCATCCTGGAGCGCACCAGTTTCGCGTCTGTCCTCCACACAGCGATCATCACGCACAGAGAATTGTAAACGTGAATGCTCGGAGTTACATTGGTGGGGGTATCAATTGCGTATAGCCGCTCAACCATATATGTAAAAATATTGTTTCGCGGCATTGTCTCCGGTCTCAGTAACAGAATGTTAGGGAAAAAGACGGAGAGAGCAAGGAAGACGGTCATACCGATCACAAGGAATGCGGCGACCTCATGATAACTCTTTTCATCCTGCAAAAACATGTAGAATGTAAAGCCGAAGGCATATACAAACCACATCAGATACGGGATTATGAACACCTCGCAGAAGGGGATCATATCGTCAACTGCTGTGTGGATCACTGTGTAATGAAGCCGGTTCCAGTTCTCGATCAGGGCAAATGTCACAAGGTAGAATACCCCGTACGCCGCCATGGGGGCTCCGAGTTTCGCTTTATAGCGAACGATCTCCGGCAGCGACTTGCCGGCGAGTGGTCCATATCCGTATCCCGAATCCCAAATTAGTTCTTTCATTAAAAATCACCTCTGTTGGTTTTCAAAATACTTAGTTTCATTTTTGTATTTATCGACAGACATACTACAACCAAAAAAGAGAAAAAACAAGAGGTGTACAAAAATAAAGGCACTAAGTCATCCAAAAAAAGCGGGACAATTCCCGATGCACAGGCTTTTACGGCGGAAAAAGGGCGCTGGAGATGCATTTTGAACAACGGGGAGCTGATCCTGCGCTTTCGTTTTAGTGGAAGATTCTCTTGCAGTGCCCGTGGGACCTTGCTATACTACATTTTGGCGACTAAAAAAAGACAAATGTCCGTCTGAAAAAACACTCACACAGGAGGAGCTACATGTATTCGATCGAGGAAGTAAGAATGACAGACCCGGAGATCGCGGCTGCCATTGAAAAAGAAATCAAGAGACAGAACGATCATATCGAGCTGATCGCCTCTGAGAACTGGACCAGCAAGGCTGTAATGGCTGCGATGGGAAGTCCTTTGACCAATAAATACGCGGAAGGTTACTCCGGCAAGAGATATTACGGCGGATGCTATGTGATTGATGAAATAGAGACCATTGCGATCGAGAGAGCCAAAAAACTGTTCGGCTGCGATTACGCAAACGTACAGCCCCACTCCGGTGCCCAGGCCAACCTCGCGGTGGAATTCGCGATCTTAAAGCCCGGCGACACTCTGATGGGCATGAACCTCAATCAGGGCGGCCACCTCACACATGGCAGCGCTGCCAATATTTCCGGCACATATTTCAATATCGTTCCTTACGGTGTGGATGAGAACGGATTTATCGATTATGACGAGCTCAAGAGGATCGCGATCGAGGCGAAGCCGAAGCTGATCATCGCAGGCGCATCCGCTTACGGAAGAACGATCGATTTTAAGAAGTTCAGGGAAGCAGCCGACGCATGCGGCGCAGTTCTCATGGCTGACATCGCTCACATCGCAGGCCTTGTAGCGGCAGGACTTCATCCGAGTCCCTTCCCCTATGCCGACGTTGTGACCACCACTACCCACAAGACCCTCAGAGGTCCCAGGGGCGGCATGATCCTCGCCAACGAGGAAGCGGCCAAAAAGTATAACTTCAACAAAGCCGTATTCCCCGGCATCCAGGGCGGCCCTCTCGAGCACGTGATCGCAGCCAAGGCTGTCTGCTTCAAGGAAGCTCTTGATCCCTCCTTCAAGGTCTACGCGCAGAACGTTCTGGACAACGCGCAGGCACTTTGCAAGGGACTGCAGGCCAGAGGCATCGATATCGTCTCCGGCGGCACAGACAACCACCTCATGCTCGTCGACCTGACCCGCACGGGCCTTACCGGCAAGCAGGTTGAGAAGCTTCTTGACGAGGCGCACATCACAGCTAATAAGAACACGATCCCCAACGAGCAGAGATCTCCTTTTGTGACCAGCGGAATCCGCCTCGGATCCCCCGCCGCCACCACAAGAGGCCTGAACACAGAGGACTTCGACCGCGTAGCTGAGGCGATCTCCATCGTCATCAAGAAGCAGGAGGCCGGCATCGAAGAGGCGCAGGCGATCATCAAGACCATTACGGATAAGTATCCGCTGGTGTGAGAAGTGAATAAAGAATGATTTATGAAGGGGCTGTCGCATTAAGCGTGAAGGTTCAAAACCTACGCTTTTGCGGCACGCCCCTTTTAAAGTTACGTTGAATTCGCGGGGATTCACACAGATCCTTCCTTCGCTTCGGTGCCGGTTCTCCCCGGAGCACAGCAGAAAATCATAGTGAAACCACACGAATTAAACATGTTTCAGCAAGGCCATGTACCCCGCACTTCCAACATCGATTATTGCCTACAATTTGCTGAAAATATCAGAAAAATCAGATAATTTAAAAATAAATAAGTAAGTTGTTGACAAATTGTGCCTCGTTTAGTACAATAATCTCACAAAGAAAAAGAAAACTCTTATAGGAAAGGGGAAGAAAGGAAAGACAGATAACTCCACTGGAGAACCGAATATTAAAGGTAACTTTAGTAAGCAGTTCAGTTAACTACAAACATCCGAATTAAGTACACGAAGATCGCGGTGAATTTCATTAGAGCAGAATATTTCTTTTATCATCAGGAAATAATTCTGATAGCTGCCTGATTAATCAATGGATCCGATGTCAACCGGAAACAATGAAGAACAGACAAGCGATTAAAATGAATCCCAAGAGATGAAAACCCAATATTTAGAACTGATCGGAAACCGGAAAGGTACAGGATGAGAAGTATCCGGATCATATCCCATATTTCAGATCATCGCACCGATCAAATAGTAGATCAGATTCATTTATCAAGGGTAAATTCTTAAAGGAAACATTTTCAGAATTATCAAATATGACAATAGAAAGCTTCCAAAGAGGGTCGACACTCAGGTCGCAGAACATTCAGCCATGAACATCGCAGTACAATCAGTACAAAATGAGAAAAGGTGGAAAGAAGAGGATCATACAGAAAGTGCTAAGGAGGAATAAACCATTGGACAAAGCACATTAAGAAAGGGTACCGGTCGTAAAGAAGATCAGTACCCTTTCTTATTGTGCTTTCTTGTATTGCCCGTGCCGTCATGATAATCTCGAATCAGATGAGCAGAATGGACCAGGCTGCCCTGAAGAGCAAACCGCAAATATGTGAAATGAGGCCCTTTATGGAAGATTACACTTTTGACGCGTTCATAAGCTACAGTCACCGGGATCTTGGCTGGGGGACATGGCTCCAAAAAAAAATCGAGACCTTTCGGATCCCGAAGGATATGAGGGGGGACAGGCCGAAAGGCCAGGGGCTGCGCGTTTTCAGGGATCAGACTGACCTTGCAGGGACGGAACTGCAGGAATCCCTGAGGCAGAATCTTGACACTTCCCGCTATCTGATCGTGCTCTGCTCCCCGGCGAGTGCCGCCTCCTCCTGGGTGAACGAGGAAGTGAAGTATTTTGTCTCACTGGGACGGGTGTCAAGGATCATTCCTTTCATTGTGGACGGGGAGCCGCTGAGTGAGGACCCCGCGCTGGAGTGCTTCCCGCCCGCGCTGCGAAGTCTGGAGGACCACGTCCTGCTCGGGGCGAACATTCAGGAGATCGGGAAGGACAAGGCGTTCCTCAAGACAGTCTCGATCCTTCTCGGCGTCCGATTCGGGAGACTTGTGGACCGCGAGAAGCAGAGAAGGATCCGCACCGCGCTGATTACGGCGGCAGTGACGGCTGTGATCGCATCGACCGGCGGGGCGCTGCTGTGGCGGAATGCCGTGATCTCCCGCAAGAACCGGGAACTCAATTATGACATTTACGGCGCCGCGATCGTCTCGATCAGCCAAAAGGATGTGATCGAACCGGAGGACGTCGCTTTTTTGAAGGCCTCGGCGGAAGAGGGAAATGCGGCGGCTATCCCTTTTCTCATAGACTGCTATAAGAACGGATGGGGCACGGAGCAGGACCTTGAACAGGAGTTTTACTGGAGCAAAAAAGGAGCGGAACTGGGGAATACGGACTGCATGATGGCTCTTGCAAACTGCTATGACCGCGGAGAAGGGACTGAGCAGGATTATCAGCAGTCTTTTGACTGGTACATGAAGGCGGCTGAGGCAGGCAATTCCATAGGCATGTTCCACGCGGCTGTCTGTTACGAGAAAGGAGAAGGTGTCGAACAGGATCCCGCGAAAGCATTTGAGTACTATAAAAAGAGCGCTGAGGCAGGCTATGATCTGGGAATGTACAATCTCGCCATGTGCTATCTGATGGGAACAGGAACAGAGCCGGATCAGGCCAAAGCGTTTGAGTGGACTCAGAAACTCGCCGATACGGGCAACACATTCGGGATGTACAACCTGGGACTCATGTACCAGAGGGGATTCGGAACAGAGGAGAATCCGGAACTGGCCTATTACTGGTACCGCAAGGCGGCGGATGCAGGCGACGCCGACGGCGCTTATATGAGCGGATGGTGTCTGGAGAACGGATACGGTGTGAAAAACCCGGCTGAGGAGTGGTACCGCAAAGGCGCGGAAGGAGGCAATGAAAATGCGGCTGAGGCACTTAAGAGGCTGGGCGGTGAATGAACAATGTCATAATAAAAGCCCGTGACGGATCGCAGCAGGTGCTGAAATCCGTTACGGGCTTTTTTGTTACCTGTTAAAACGGGAAAAGACGTCTTTTATTTTTGGATGCTTTTTTGCCAGGTACTTTTTTGGTTTTGCCAGAGCTGCCGGAACGCTTCTTTCCGGAGCCGGATTTTGAACCCGAACCCGATCCTGAAGCCGTTTCTAAACTGGAGCCCGAGCATGAGCCGGCGCCATAGTAAGGATCATCTTCGGCAGCGGCCTTGCGGGCGGCGTTTTTGCCCGCGGTGGCGAGCAGGAGCTTGATACGGTTGAGCTGGTTGACTTCGCTGGCGCCGGGATCGTAGTCGATAGCGGCAATGTTCGCCATGGGGTAGATGCTCCGGATGTGTTTGATGACACCCTTG
>Ga0256404_1005850_pt1 | contig 21108 bp, 13 predicted proteins | sample RumenRJG_01DNA_FD_185990 | JGI IMG/M metagenome (GOLD analysis project Ga0256404, IMG submission 185990) | Bovine rumen microbial communities from Lethbridge, Alberta, Canada - RJG_01 | ecosystem: Host-associated > Mammals > Digestive system > Stomach > Rumen | place: Canada: Alberta | collected...
GTGGTCATGGGCCACGTGCAGGACGCCGAGGGCCGCAAGATGTCCAAGCACCTGGGCAACGTCGTGAACCCCTGGGACGTGCTGGACAAGCAGGGCGCGGACGCCGTGCGCTGGTACTTCTACGCCAACGGCGCGCCGTGGCTGCCCACCCGCTTCTCCCACGAGCTGGTCAGCGAGATGCAGTCCAAGTTCATGGGCACGCTGTGGAACACCTACGCCTTCTTCACCATGTACGCCTCCATCGACGACTACAGGCCGGAGGCGCACAGGGCCGATCCCGCCGACTTCACGCTGATGGACAAGTGGGCGCTCTCAAAGCTGAACACCCTGGTGAAGTTCGTGGACGAGGGCCTGCAGCAGTATAAGATCACCGAGACCGCCCGCGCCATCCAGGCCTTCGTGGACGAGCTGTCCAACTGGTACGTGCGCCTGTCGAAGTCCCGCTTCTGGGGCAAGGACTGGACCGGCGACAAGAAGGCCGCCTACGAGACCCTCTACACCGTGCTGACCACGCTGTGCAAGCTGGCCGCGCCATACGTGCCCTTCATGACCGAGAGCATGTACCGCAACCTGGTGGTGGGCAACGTGTCCGGCGCGCCCGAATCCGTCCACCTGTGCGACTACCCCGTGGCCGACGAGCGCATGATCGACGCCCGTCTCGAGGCCGAGATGGAGGAGGTCATGGCCGCGGTGCAGCTGGGCCGCGCCTGCCGCGCCACCGCCAACATCAAGGTCCGCCAGGCCCTGTCCACGCTGTACGTCAAGGGCGCGAAGCTCTCCGATGCCTGCGCCGCGCTGATCCGTGACGAGCTGAACGTGGAGGACGTGCAGTACATCGAGGACGCCCGCGCCTTCACCACCTACCAGATCAAGCCCCAGCTGCGCACCCTGGGCCGCAGGTACGGCAAGCTGGTGCCCGCCATCGGCGAGTACCTCAAGACCGTGGACGGCAACGCCTTCGTGGACGCGCTGGACAAGGACGGCAGCGTGAAGTTCGACGTCCAGGGAAGCGTTGTGGAGCTGTCAAAGGACGACTGCCTCATCGCCCCCGCCCAGAAGGAGGGCTTCGTCTCCCAGAACGAGAACGACATGACCGTGGTCATCGACACCAACCTGACCCCGGCGCTGATCGAGAAGGGCTATGTCCGCGAGGTCATCTCCAAGCTCCAGACCATGCGCAAGGAGGCCGGCTTCGACGTGGTGGACCGCATCGCCGTGACCTATCAGGCCAGCGATACCCTCGCCCCCGTCCTCGCCCGCAACGCCGAGACCATCTCCGCCGCCGTCCTCGCCACCGCCTTCGCCCAGGCCGAGGCCCCTGCCGACGCCTACAAAAAGGATTGGAACATCAACGGCGAAAAGGCCACGCTGAGCGTGAAGAAGAACTAAGAGAAACGATAGTTTACGGCGGCCCCGCATTTGCGGGGCCGCCGTTGTGTTGTGTTATAAGAACTCTTTACCTCATCAGTCTTATTCTCTCCCGGTGAATACCATCGCCGCGGTGACGCTGTTGGAGCCGTTGTAGTTGAGGAACCGGCCCTTGCCGATCTCCACCTTGCAGTCGCTGCGGTTCCAGACGACGGGGGCCGCGTCGGGATCGGCGGGATCGCCGGTCTCATTGCTCATGGCGGCGGTCAGGGCCTCGACGCAGGCGTTGACCTCATCGGCGTCGGGCTGGCTGTCGGCGAGTATGTAGGCGATCTTGCTCAGGCGCTCCCTGCCGTTCTTCTCGGCGAAGACGTAGTACACATCCATGGTGTACCCCTCCACCTCCACGCCGGAGAGCCGCCGCGCGCGGGCGTCCGCCACCTTGCAGCGGACCATGTCCTCGCCCACCTTGTCCAGCACTTCCTTCTCGCGGCAGCCCCACAGGTCGGTGGCGGGGATCAGGCCGTCGCCGGTGCTGGGGGTGGATTCCACGATCTCGGGCTCCTGCTCTTCCTCGGGAGTTTCAGCCTCCTCCTCGGGAGTCTCTTCCTCCGCGGCGTCGTCCTCCGCCTCCGCGGGGATCTCCTCGGGCTCCTCCTCTACAAACGTCTCGTCCTCTTCGGTTTCAGCTTCGGGCTCGGCCTCCGGCTCCTCCTCCGCCTCGGCGGGCTGTTGGCCGGGACGGTTCATGACGCGGGGCCCGCGGGCGGGCTTGGCCTCTTCCTCCACGGTCTCCGGTTCTTCCTCCACGGATTCGGGAGCGGTCAGTGCCTCGGCGCGCGCTTTGGCCTCCTCCAGCGTAGCAATGCCCTCCTCCAGCGCCTCGCCATTGGCGTCCAGCACGATGTATTCGGTATCGCCGCCATCCACGCGGGTCACGATGATGTAGGCGTCCTCAATCACCTCGATGCTGTCATACTCGGGCGCGACGCGCACCTCGCCTTCGCCGTCCACAAGGCCGTGTTTGCCGTCGGATTCTACGTCGAAGAAGCTCTCCATGGGGGTGATGCTGTCGTACTCGGGGGCGATGATCTCCTTGCCGTCGCTGTCCGCCAGGCCGTGCTTGCCGTCGTATTCTACGTCGTAATACTCATCCGCGGGGGTGATGACGTCGTACTTCGGCTCGATGACCACCTTGCCGTCGCCGTCCACCAGGCCGTGCTTGCCGTCGGACTCCACGTCGTAATAGCCCTCCAGGGCGGAGATGCTGCCGTACATCGCGGGCACGAACAGCGCGCCGTCGGCGTTCATGACGCCGTAGCTGCCGTCCTCGGAGACGATGTAATTGTCATTGTCGTCCGGCTCGATGGAGGTGTAGGCGGCCTCCACGGCCACCTCGTAGTCCTCGTCCAGCAGGCCCTGCCGGTCGTCCGCGGCCTCTGTGTAGACCCGCAGGCCGTTGTTGTCCGGCTCGCCGATCTCGGGATAGCGGCGGGAGAACAGGTCGGCGGCGCGCTCGGCGCTGTCCTTGTAGTCGCCCAGCGCCTCAAAGCCCTCGAAGGCCAGCCACGGCTCGTCCTTCGACTGGCTGTCGGCCTTGCGATAGTCGGCCTCACGGGCCATCTCCTCGTCGCCCAGCTCCTCGTAGGCGGCGCGGGCCGTGTCGTAATCCCCTGCCTCCATGGCGTTGTCGGCCTCGGCACGCTTGCGCAGGGTGTCCAGCTCCGTCAGCTTCTGGGCGGCGTCGCGGTAGTTTCCCAGCTTGGCGTAGGCCTCCTTGGCTCCGTCGAAGTCCTGGACCTGCACCAGCTCCTCGGCCTGCTTGTACATGGAGGCGTAATCATTCTCATGGACACGGTAAGCCTCGGGCAGCTGGGTATAGAGCTCATACGCATCGGCGTATTCGCCCTCCGTGAACAGCCGATCCGCCTCCAGCTCCTTGAGCAGGGTCTCGCTGTCCTTGTAATTGCCCAGGTCCAGCAGGTTGTTCTGCGCGGTCACAAAGTCGTTGCTCTTCAAGGCGTTGACGGCGGCCTTGTACTTGTTGGCGCGCATGAGCGCATTCCCGCCGAACCAGCCGCCGACAGCCAGCGCCGCCACCACGCCGCCGATGATGAGCGTGCGCCTCCTTACCCTGGCCTTCCTGGCCGCAAGAGCCGCCGCCTCTTCCTTTTCCTTTGCCTCCTGTGCGATGCGCTGACGCTCTATGCGCGCCTCCTCTTCTATGCGCCGCCTTTCCGCCTCGCGCTCGCGCTCCATGCGCTCGCGCTCCTGCTCAGCCTTGTACTCCGTAAGCCGCATGGTCAGCCCGTCGATCTCGGAAATCTGTTCGAGGGTCTCCTCCTCGATGTGACACTTGAGGCAGGGCGTGTACTTATACTGCCAGCTGCCGCAGCCGCACTGCCACAGGCCCATGGCGTTCTGGGGCGCGCAGGCCGCCGAATCGGCAGCGCCGTATTCGGCCAGTTCCCTTTTCAACTGTTCCTTCGCGTCCTCGCGCATGTTGAGCGGCTTGGCGGCAGGCAGGCGCTCGAGGTATCCGCCGTTTTCGTTGCGCCACACATTGCCGTCGTCCAGGGCCACCAGCTTCAGCGCGACCTTGAAGTTGGCCACGTCGGTGCCGGACAATACGATGGGTGTGTCATCGCCAAAGGTGTCCCCCTGCTCTGCATGCAGGCCGTCGTACTGGAAATCAACGGTTTCCAATTCCTCGCCGAAGGTGCCGAGGCCCTCGACAGAGATCTTGATGGCGCGGACCGCCATGGCGGAGATATTTTTCCACGTGAGCTTCAGAGCACTCTCGCCCTTTGCCCTGTCGCGGTACAGCTCCGCGACGTCCAGTATGAGCGGACTGTCCTCGGTATAGAGGCCGCTGGTCACCTTTTTGATCAATTCAAGCTGTTGATCCAATGTATTCACAACCTTTCAGAGAATCGGTTTCTCCTCGCATATACACTACGTTCAAAGCCCAGTACAGATGGAAATATCTATACATATAGCAGTATAATTATAGCACATCCCGCCGTGGTTGTATAGGACAACCAAATGATTTTTCCCCGACGAAATCCCGCAGAAATGGAATATTCTGTGCACTTTAGGCATATATAATCCACATTGCCGGCGTGATTGCCCATACACCTGAAATATAAAATCTTTATGCGGAGGCGCATTTCTGTATATTCCCGGCAGATGAAGCGCATACTCTGTATCATGAAGTTCTTGGGAGGTAAGCATATGGATCAGGCAATTTCCCACGAAAGTATCAGTCAGACGGAGCTTGCCCGGGCCGGGCGGCGGTCCGGGTGGAGTGAGGCGGAGAACCGGCTGCTCTGGGAGACCGCGGACGAGGCCCAGCAGCAGGGCCTGCCGCTGAAATCGGTGTTCGACCAGATCGCCCGCCAGACCGGGCGCAGGCCCAACAGCATCCGCAATTATTATTACGCTCAGGTGCGCCAGCACGAGAACGGCCAGCCCCACGCGGCCCGCTTCACGCCCTTTACACAGCAGGAGGTGGATTGGCTGATGGAGCAGGTGCTCACCGCCCGGGCCGAGGGCCAGTCGGTGCGCGCCTGCCTGCAAAAGTTGTCCGAGGGCGACCACAGCCTGATGCTGCGGTATCAGAACAAGTACCGCGCCGTCATCAAGAGCCGCCCGGACTACGTGCGGGAGATGGTGCGCAAGCTCAACGACAAGGGCGTGGCCTGCGAAGCGCCCCAGGTGAACCACCGGGCGCGGGCCGACATCAACGATTCCAGCCAGTCCCTGACCGCCGAGGCCCATCGCAGCGGCGATGCCGAGCTCGCCCGCGCCTGCGACGTGCTCACCCAGTATCTGCGCGGCCAGCGCTTTGCCGCCCAGTCCGCCCTCGCCCGCGCCGCCCAGGCCGTGGTGGAGCCCGTAAAGGCCTTCGTCGCCCTGAGCGCCCAGGCCCGCGCCGAGACCGCCGACGACTTCTGCGCCGACATCGCCCAGCGCATCGGCGCGCTCGAGGCGGAGCTCGGCGAGGCGAGGGAGGAATAACGCCCATATACAGCAGAACAGTCCCAAAGGACCACGGTCCTTTGGGACTGTTCTGCTTTTTATCCTGGCTGTCAACCTCCAGGTCGATCATACGCGCCTGCCTGTGAATGAAAGGCCTGTCGTCAGTCAAACGTCAGCGGCACCAGTGAGAAGCTGAAGCAGAACTTGTCGGGCATGGCGTAGCGGGGATTGAGGTCGGGGCCGCACGAATTGGAGCCGATGCCGTTCTGGCGATAGTCCAGGCAGAAGACGGTGCCCTCGCAGGGCTCCAGCTCCCAGCTGTGGCGCTTGCGCTCCAGCTCCTCCTGGGAGTAGCGGGAGATGTTGAAGCTGAACTCGTCGCCGTAAACCTCGAAGCCGCCCAGCGGTCCGGAGAGGCGGAGGTAGTCGCAGTTCCAGTGGCTGCCGTTCTCCTGGGGACGGATGTAGTCCTCGTGCTGGGCTTCCACCGTGGAGCGATACATGTGCTTGATGCCGGCGCGGTGCTTGTCCACGTAGCTCTCGTGGGGGCCGAAGCCGAAGTAGTCTATCCTGTTCATGGCCCTGGGCAGCATGAGGCGTATGCCAAACCTGGGCAGCGGCGGCGCGTTGTCCCGGCGCTGCACGTCGATCCGTGCGTCTATGCGGCCGTTCATGTGGACAAGCCAATCCGCGGTGCCCCAGGCGATCTTCGGCAGACCCGGCGCGACGATGGCGAAGTCGGCCTGTATGCGCACGTCGTCCTGCACGCTGAGCCGCACGTCGTAGACCTTGGTCTCGGCCTTATCGTAGCCGAACTGCCGCCACTTCCGGGCGATGTACATGTCGTTGTCCGTGGGCGCGCGCCAGATGTTGAACATCATGGGCCGCTTGATGACGTGGAGCTGGTCGTGGTTCATGATCTCGAAGCAGGCCGTCTGCTTGTTGAACATGTAGCGGAAGTTCTCGCCCCGCAGCACGATCTGCCGCGCGTCCTGGCGCACCTCTATGGGCAGCACGCCCTCGGGCAGCTCGGGCAGGGTGATCTTCTGCCGACCGATCTGCTCGTAGCCCAGCAGGTGCCCGGCGGGCGCCAGGGGGCGGTCGTAGCGCTGGGTCTGCTCGAAGTACACCGCGAACAGACGGGGCAGGCTGGCGGGCATGTCGATGTGGATGTCCCGCCTTTCGTGGGGCGGGATGTCCAGCTGGTCGTCGTCCACCGTGCCCCTGTAGATCTCGCGCCCCTCTGCCCGGATGAAATAGTTCATGCGGACGAGCTCGTTGAGCCGGGTGAAGTCCAGGTAGTTCTGCACCCGGAACACGCCCTGCACCAGATCCACCTCTGTGACGCGGGCGGGGCGGTTGACGTTCTTCAGCTCCAATAGCCCGGTGTGCGGCCTGCGGTCCGGATAGACCAGGCCGTCCACGCAGAAGTTTCCGTCGTTGGGGAACTCGCCAAAGTCGCCGCCGTAGTACCAGCGCTTTCGCCCGTCGTGCGTAAAGCCCATGTCGATGGCGTGGTCGCACCACTCCCATACGAAGCCGCCGCACAGGCCCTCATGCCGCTCGATGCAGCGGAAGTAGTTCTCCGGGTCGCCGGGGCCGTTGCCCATGGCGTGGGCGTACTCGCAGAGGATGTAGGGCTTGCCCACGTCATTGCGCTCAAAGTAGGCGTCGATCTCCTGTATGGAGGGGTACATGCGGCTGTAGAGGTCCAGGTGATCCTTGTTGATGTACTCGCCGGGCGGCGGGAAGGAGGCCCGCTCGTAGTGGGTCAGCCGGGAGGGATCGTAGGTCTTGGTCCAGCGCAGCGCCTCGTGGAAATTGCGGCCCATGCCGGACTCGTTGCCCATGGACCATATGAGAATGCTGGGCCGGTTTTTATCCCGGATGACGCAGTGCTGCACCCGGTCCAGTATGGCCTCGCCGTACTCGGGGTCCTGGGCCAGGAGGTTGTAGTGCTTCTCGTCGTATTCGCCGTTCTGATACACCACGCCGTGGCACTCCACGTCGGCCTCGGCCAGCAGATAGAAGCCGTAGCGGTCGCACATCCGGGGAAACAGCGGGGAGTTGGGATAGTGACTGGTGCGGATGGCGTTGATATTGTGCTGCTTCATCAGCACCAGGTCCTTGAGCATCTCCTCCTCGCCCACGGCGGGACCCACCACAGGGTCAAAGTCGTGGCGGTTGACGCCGCGGAGCTTGATGGGCTGACCGTTTAAGCGCACCACGCCGTTCTCCACCCGGATGTCCCGAAGCCCCACCAGCTCGCACATGGACTCGCCGTTGTAGCGCATGACCAGCGTGTACAGATAGGGATTCTCCGCGTTCCAGAGGGTGACGTTGTCCAGGGCGATCTCAAAGCTGTCGCCGTAAGCCCGCCCGTCGGTGACCCGGTCCCCGGTGGCGTCGTACAGGTAGTAGTGGGTGTGATGGCTGGCGGCGGGATCCTCGCCGAGGTACTGGAGATCCACCTTGATCCATGCGCGCTCGCGGTCCTCGGACAGGTGGGTGTGGACGAAGTAGTCCCAGAGGCAGCGCTTCTCGCGGCGCAGGATATACACGTCCCGGAAGATGCCGCTCATGCGGAACTTGTCCTGATCCTCGAAATAGCTGCCGTCGCACCACTTGAGCACCAGCACGTCGATCTCGTTGTCGCCGGTATGGACGAAGTCGGTGATGTCGAACTCGCTGGTGGAGTGGGATATCTGGCTGTAGCCCACGAAGCGCCCGTTCATCCACAGATAGAAGCAGGAATCCACGCCCTCGAACACGATGGTCCGGCGGCAGCGATCCTCGGGCAGCATGAAGTGGCGCCGGTACAGGGCGCAGGGGTTCTCCTCCGGCACGTGGGGCGGATCGTAGGGAAAGGGATAGCGCCAGTTGGTGTACTGATGCCGGTCATAGCCCTGGGTCTGCCACACGGAGGGCACGGGGATGGTGTCCATGTCCAGATTGGAGGACAGCAGATTGTCCGGCAGGTCGATCACGCTGTCAAAATAGCGAAACTGCCAGCGTCCGTTGAGCGAATGGAAGCGGTCCGATTCCCTGCGCTCATCCCGCATGGCCGCGAAGCGGTCCGAATAGGGCACGTAATAGGCCCGGTTGGGCAGCGTATTCACGTGCAGCGCGTGGGGATTCTTGTGATAATCGGGCAGATTCATAGGTCGTGTTCCTCCATGGTGTCAGTCTTCGGGATCAATGGCCAGCCGGCTCCCGGACAGCTCGATGTATTCCCCGTCGATGAGTATGATCTCGGCGCTCTCCCGGAGCACCTCGAATTTCAGCAGCTGGGCATCGGTGCCCAGTATGCCGTCGTAGATGCTGTAGCTGGCCAGGGGCGCGCCCTCCACGGGCGTCACCGCGTAGCGCCCGGCGGGCAGCTGGCTGCCGACCAGGTAGCTGCCCTCGGGGACGATGCCGTCTGATATGGGCGCGGCCTGGGCGATCGGCACGGCCACCACCTCGTTCAGGGTCACCCACGTGCCCTCCCTGAGGCGGATGACGCACTGGCCGTTGACCAGATCGTGGCTCACCAGGGCGGAGGCCTCGTCGGCGCTCTCCCGGACCATAACGCTGGCAAACATGGCGTCCTGGTTCTCCGTCACCACGTAGTCCCCCGCGGGGATGTCCCGGCCCACTTGATAGGTGCCGGCATCGACCGTCACCCCGTCGTCGGCCTGCTCCAGCGCCGTGATCTGCCGCTCCAGGCGCTCCCGGAGCCCGTACAGCTCCTCCAGGGACCGCCCCTCGAGCACGATGTCCTCCGCCGAAGCCGACAGCGCGCCGCACATCAGCGCAAGCGCCGCCAGGGCGCCGATCAAGCGTTTCATACCGCACCTCCATGATGCATATTCCAAACCCAATATACACGAACGGGCACAAAAAGTCAATTGAAGATTGTATTATGTGAGCGCCGCCTTTGGCGGCGCAGGGATTAGGCATTAGGCATTAGGCATTAGGCATTAGTCGGGTGGCGGCGAAGGATTAGCGCTCCTTTACATCCTTCTCGTGCGCCAATGTCATTGTGTGGTATCCCTCTGCCAAATGGCTCCGAAACGGCAAACCTCTGAATTAACGATCTTAGATGACGCCGTAACTCCACTATTGCCTATCCCTAAACAAATCTCACAGGTGAGGGCTGACGACCTGCGCCAAACAATATCGGCCCTGCTCTTCACGCTCTCATCGAACAGGTGTCAAACAGGGCCGCATGCGATTACTTATACCATGCCGCTTCGATGCGGTATTTTCCGCTCTGCTTGAAGAGCGTGCGGGTATCGACGGGGTCTATCTCCGGATCCATGGACTCCAGCCTGCCATCGAAGGAGTCGATCACCAGCAGGTCCTCGGGCCGGAGCGCGTCCCGCCGGGTCACACTCGAGCGGTAGCCCACCGCGACGACGAAGTGGCGGGAGCCTCGATGCAGGAGTGCCTCGACCATCACGGTCTGCGGCACGCCCTCGTTGAGCAGATCGTACAGGCGCGCCATCATCTCGTCGGGATCGCTGTACTTCTCCGTATCGTACTTGAGCTGCTTGCTCGACCTGCTCTTCCTCTTGGCGGTGCGCACATCCACGTCGGTCAGGCCGTCCACCATGCCGGACACGTAATAGTTGCAGAAGGTGAGGCAGTAGCCGCTGTAATCGTCGGTCCCGCCCGGGTGCGTGCAGACATTGTCATAGACCAGATCCGCGTAGGTGAAGGGATCGACGGCGGTGTTGACGATGTTGTAGGACACGCCCTCGTAGGTGGCCGCGATCAGGTTGGACGAAATGGGCACAAAGCTGTCGTCGACGACCTCAAGTTCCAGCGTCGCAGACTTGCCGTTATGGGTCGTCACGGTGATCTTCGCCGTGCCCCTGGAGAGCGCGGTCACAAAGCCGTCGTCGTCGACCTCCGCCACCTTCGGCTTGCTGCTCTTCCACTTGAGGATCGTCTGCGCCGTCTCCGGAGCCAGCACAGCGTCCAGCTGGAGCGTCTCGTCCACATCCAGCGTCGCGGTCTTGCCCTGCTCAATAGTCACGCCCGTCGGCTTGTACGGATCAACCACCGTCAGCGCGATCGTCGCCTTCTTCTTGTTCGACGTCGTCACGGTGACGGTCGCCTTGCCGTCGCTCAGCGCGGTCACCAGGCCGTCGCCGTCCACTTCCGCCGTCTTCGGCTTGGTGCTCTTCCATGTCAAGACCGTCCGCGCCGTCTCGGGAATCAGCGCCGCGTCCAGCTGGAGCGTGTCGCCCACGTTCACCGTGGCCGTCTTGCCCTGGCCGATGCGCACGCCCGTCGGCTTGTAAGGGTCCTTCACCGTCACGTTGATCGTGGCCTTCTTCTTGTTGGCCGTCGTTACGGTGAGCCTCGCCTTGCCCTCGCTCAGCCCCTTCACCAGGCCGTCAGCGTCCACAAACGCCGCCTGGGGCTTGCTGCTCTTCCAGGTCAGGGCCGTCCGCGCCGTCTCGGGGGCCAGCGCCGCGTCCAGCTGGAGCGTTTCGCCCACGTTCAGCGTCGCCGTCTTGCCCTGGCCGATGCTCACGCCCGTCGGCTCATAGGGATCGCTGATCTTGACGCTCAGCGTCCGCTTTTTGCCGCCCTCCGGCTTGAATTCGATCGTCGCCGTGCCCTTTGCCAGCGCCGTAACCAGGCCGTTGGCGTCCACCGACGCCAGCTTCGCGCTCTTTGACGTGAATTTCCCCGTCTCGCCATCGTTCACCACGATCTGCAGAATGTCGTCCACGTCCATCTTCGCCGTGGCCGTGGCCTTGGTCAGCTCGACGGTGGGTACTCCCGCCGCGTACAGCCCGATGCTGCCCTCCGGCGCACTCAGCTCGATCTCGCCCAGCTCCTCGGCAAAGCCTGACGAGGACAGCAGCATGGCCAATATGAGCATGACCGACAACCAACGCATGCGTTTCACTTGAAAGCCCCCTCTTCCCCGATGCTCGCATGGGGTTTTGACCCCCAAAGTATCCTCTTTCAAACCATAAAACCCGCGGGGACGTCCTTTGGACGTTCCCGCGGGTTTGTATCACTCCCTTATGACCACCGTGGTCCCGGTGGGGCAGTTGTCGTAGATCCACTTGGCGTCCTCGACGCTCAGGCGGATGCAGCCGTGGCTGGCCTTGCGGCCCAGGCTGCGGGTGGAGCCGCTGCGGCCCTTGTGGGAGTTGTAGGTGATGGAGTGGAACAGTATGCCGCCCACGATGCGGGTGGCCCACTTGGCGTAGCAGTTGAAGTCCTTGAAGTAGTACCACTCGTCGCCGGTGCGCCCCTGGGCCTGATAGGTGCCGGTGGGGGTCGGGGTGTTGTCCTTGCCGGTGGAGCACTTCATCTTCTTCACCAGGTCGCGGTAGGCCGAGCCGTTCCACTGGCCCACGTAGACCCGCTGGTCGCTGATGTCCACGATGATCTTGTAGGGGAACACGTACTCCTCGGCGGGCTGCGCGCCGGGAGAGAAGAGCAGCTCCTGGGTCTGCTGGTCGGCCACGCCGGACTCGCTCAAGCCGTGCTTGCGCTGGAAGTACTTGAGGGCCAGCTCCGACAGGCCTCCAAAGCTGCCGTCGGCGCTGTAGAGGTACTTGAGGTTTTTAAGCCGCTTCTGCACCCGCATCGCCTCGTCGCCCTTGTCGCCGTTGCGCACGGTCTGGCGGTATACCTGGAACTGCTTTTCGCCGTCCACGTACTGCAATACTTCCTGGTCGATGTTGCCGTCGGCCTTCAGCACGATGGGCGTCACGCCCTCCAGCAGCTCGTCGCTGGCCACGGGCATGTCGTCGAACACCTCGCCGCCCTCGGGCGTGGGCGCGGGGGTGTTGGTGGGCGCGGGGGTGGGCGTCGCCCCGTATTCGGGATCGACGGTCATCATGTATTCCTTGAAGTCCTTGATGGCGACGCGGGTGTTGTCCCCCATCTTGCCGTCCACCTGGCTGAACATGAAGCCCCACTGCGCCAGCGCGTTCTGCACGCGCATGGTGTCGCTGCCGAACAGCGTGGTGTCCGGGGAGGCCAGCACCAGCGTGGAGGTATCGGAATAGACCTTCTGCTGGGTCTCGGGGTCGGCGATGCCGGTGGCCTCCAGACCGTTGGCCTTCTGGAATTCGCGCACGGCTGTCTGGGTGTTCTCCCCGTAGGTGCCGTCCGCGGCGTCGTCCAGATAGCCCAGCTCGATCAGCCGGTTCTGCAAGAACACGATATAGGCCACGCCGTCGGTGGAATCGCTGTCCCCCAGCCGCAGGGTGGGATAGGTGCTGCGGGAGGCGGTGTCGTTGCTCCCGTACATGTCCTCCTCGTCGCCGCCGTCAGCCGCGTCGTCGTCCGCGGGCTCCGCCACCGGGGCGTCGTAGGCCACCGCGCCGCCAAACAGAGCGTCCGCCGCCGTCACGCCGGATTCCGCCGCGCCGAAGCTCCCCGCCAGCAGCGCCGCCGCCAATGTAATGCTGAATAAACGCTTGAAAACCATAAAAGCTCCTTTACCGCCTGCCTTGATATTCTGATTATAGCTTAAAAATGTCCCATATTTATGTCCAGGAGTTTAACTTTCTTCACATGTATCGTAAAGGATGGGACCCGTCAGTATACCTCGATGACCTGGCCCGCACCGCAGTGCTCGTAGATCCACCGGGCGTCCTCCACCCGCAGCCGCACGCAGCCGTGGGAGGCCTTCTTGCCCAGATTGGTCACGCTGCTCTGGCGCAGGGAATCCTCGCTGTCGGTGGAATAGAGCACCGAATGGAAGAGTATGTTCCCGGTGATGACGAAGGCGTACTGCGCCCAGCAGTTGAATTCCACGAAGTAGTGCCAGCGGGCGTCCCGGTGGCCGGTGGAGATGAACCTGCCCTTGGGGGTGGTGCCGCCGATGCCAGTGGAGCAGATCATGGTCTTGATGAGCTGGCCGTAGCCGTCCACGCCCGAATTGGTCCAGCGGTAGACGTAGACCCGCTGATCGTTCAGGGAGACCCGGATCAGATAGGGCTTGTCGGACAGCGCTGGCTCGGGCGGGTTGTCGGAATACAGCAGCCGCTGGGTCTCCTCGTCTGCGATGCCCGTCTCCTGGAGGTTGGCCCGCCGCTGGAAGCTCTTGACCGCCGCCTCGGTGATCTCGTCGTAGCTGCCGGAGGTGCCGTTATAGTTGTAGTCCAGCGTGGTCAGGCGGCGCTGGAGGCGCTCCACCTCCTCGCCGCTGTCGCCCCGCTGCACCGTCTCGCGGTAGACGGGAAAGCGGCCGGAGGTCAGATAATCATACAGCTTTTCGGTGACCACGCCGTCGGTGGCGTGGAAGGGCCTGAGCGTGGACGCGGGTGCCAGCTCCGGCATGCCGAACACGTCGTCGGTGGAGATGGCCGCCGTCTGCGGCTCGTACTGCTTCGGTTCGTCGAACTCGGTGCCGTAGTACCTCACGGCGTAGGACTGGAAGTTCATGACCTCCTCCGCCGTCTCCTCGACATACAGCTCATCCACGGGCCGGTCGGAGAAGCCGTACTGCCGCAGCTTGTAGTGCAGCACCCGGATGTCCTTGCCCCGCGCGCCCTCCGAGAACAGTATGTCCTCCGGCGCGGTGGTGGCCTCGGGCTTGGGGGCCAGCGCAAGGCGGGTGGCGGCGTCCAGCTCGCCGGTCTCCTTAAGATCGTTGTCCGCCTGGAAGCGCAATAGCGCCTTCAGGGTGCGGGAGCCGAATACGCCGTCGGGGGTGATATCCAGATACCCCAGCGCCACCAGTCGCTCCTGGAGGTCGCGCACCCGGGTCTCCCCCGCCTCATCCCGGCTGTGCAGACCGATGACCGTGGGCGTGTAGGGCGCTTCGGTGGGCGTCGGCGAAGGCGTCACCTTCACCTTGGGCATCTTCGTGGGCGCGGGGGTGACCACCTCGAAGCCCGCCTCCGGCTCCGGGGTGGGCGTGCGGTCCGGGTCCCAGCCGTCCCCCGGCGTGGGCGAGGGCGACGGCGAGGGCGTCAGGTTTTCAGGCTCCCCGTCCCACATGGTGGTGTTTCCGCCGTCAAACCCGAACAGCGTGCTGCCCTCGGCATGTGCCGCCAGGCCAAGCACCCGCATGGGCTCCCCCTCCACGATGGCATACTGACAGCCCCCGGCAGTGGTCGCCAGGAGCGCAATGATCAGCACGACTGCGATGCGCTTCATCTCAATGTATATCCTCGGCAATATATTTTCGTCTCATTATTGTCTCATTTATTTCGTTATTTGTAAAGCGTAAAAAAGGGTCGAAAATAGACTAATCTCTAAAGATTATATTTCAGATATTGCAATCAGCGTAATAAAAAAGCGCGGCAAAGCCGCGCTCAATCGGTCGAAGGTTTACTGTGCCTTGAAGCTCTCCATGATCTGTGTGGCGGTGAGCATGAAGTCGGGCACGTCCTGCGGGGTGAAGCAGAAGGTGAGCAGGCTGTCGCCCCAGCGGGTGGCGCAGCAGCTGGCATTCTGGGCTGCGTCGATGAAGGAGACGAAGTCCACCCCGTCAAAGGACAGGCTGCCGGTGCGGGACAGCGCCGCGTCCGCCTCGATCGCGCCGCTCACGGCGTCGAAATCCTCGAGCGTTGTCGGCGCCAGATAGATATACAGATAGCGCTCGCCGGACCCGTCGCCCAGCGCGTACTCAAGCCCGGACGCCCTGTCCTCATCCGCCACATCGTAGCTGACCCAATCCCCCGGCAGTGTCAGGGCAAAGCCCGCGTCAAACCACAGCTCCACGGGCGCAGCGGCAGTCTCCGCCGGAGCCTCCGCAGTCTCAGCCTCCAGCGCCTCCACCTCCTCCGGGTCGGGCAGCGTCGCCTCCCCGGTCTGGGCTTCCGCGGCGTCGGCCTCCGCGGCTTCGGTCTCCACGGCCTCCGTCTGCGCAGGGGTCTCCGTCGCTTCGGCCAGGGCCGAAGCGGACAGCATCAGCAGCGCCAGAATCAGCGGCGTCAAACGATACAGCTTCTTCATGCGATTCATCTCCTTGTCCTGTTTTCACAGCGTCTGCACTGCCGCCAGCTGCCGGTTCTTGTATTCCGGGTCGCCGGTGACCTCGCGGATGACGCTGACCTCGGGGGGCAGGACGGCGTCCTCGCCCTCATGGTACACAAACATGATGGCCCGCTCGCGGGAGAAGGGGTATACGTCGATCTCGACGCGGCGGTCGTTATAGATGAAGCGATACTTCACCTTCCGCACGCTGTGGAGCCGGTTGTCAGACTCCATCAGATAGCGCACGTACTGCTTTTCGGGAATGGAGCGCTCGGTGGCCCACTTGGAGCCGTCCTCGGCGGTGTGCTTCTCGGTGTAGAAATAGAGGTAGCCCGCGCCGTTGGTCTGCTGCCGGATGCGGCGCTCCACGCCGGGCTTTGTGGGGAGCAGGTAGGTCTGCATCATGTCCAGCGCCACCGCGCCGTACCTTGAGGCGACGACGTCCATGTCGGGCATGTCGATTAAGTATTTCCGCTTCCTCTGCTGCGGCGCGGGCTCGCCGAGTATGGCGTAGATGGCCCGGATGGCCCGGTTCATCTTGTCCTCGAAGTTGATGGCGTTGTCGATGATGCTCAGATTCGGGTGGCCGCGCCAGGCCCGGAGGGTCCGGTCGTCCATCTCACGGGCGTATTCCAGCGACTCCGTCCGGGCCTCGTTGCCCAGGTTGTAGGCAAACTCCGCCCCCTTGGCGCAGGTGACCAGGTGCAGCACGGCGTCGTAGCCCTCCAGCACCCGCTCCTCCGTCAGTCCGTCGAAGCGGGCCAGCACCTCCTTGAACTGTTCGTCGGTGATGTAGGCCTTGTCGTCCATCAGCGCGCGGTCGTAGATGATGAGTATGTTCTCCTCCTCCACCACCTCCGCGGCCTTCAACGCCAGCCGCTCCTTGTGCAGCTGGTCGGCGATGACGAAATCCTGAAACGCCAGCATCGACATGCAGCCGCCGAAGGGCCGTATGCCGAACCCGGATATCAGCTCGGTGGCGGTCTCCGGGATGGTGATGACCCGCCAGCCGTTTTCCTGCTTGAATTCGTTCAGGATGCGGCTGATCAGCGTGGTCTTGCCCGCCGCCGGGCCGCCGGTCAGCACGATCTTGATGATCCTCTTCATGTTCCACCCTCCCCGTCGAACAGGTGCGCCGCGAGCTCCGGCACGGTCTTGAAGTAGAGGTCGCAATGCCTCCGCATGAAGGCCTCGATCTGCGGGATGTCGTTGGCCCAGCCCGCCGCGGCGAACCTGACCCCGCAGGCGAGCGCCATATCGTATCCCGGCTTCAGGTCATCCAGCATCAGCAGATCCCCGGGCCCAAGCCCGTACCGCGCCATGATCTGCTCAAGCGGCCACGGGCTGGGCTTGCGCTGGTGGGGCGGGTACTCCCAGCCGTACACCGCGTCCGGCTCCGGCAGGCCGTTCTCCCGGTAGTCCCGCAGGATGTTCGGCCCATAGGAGTGGGAGATCACGCACAATAGCCCGCCCCGCCGCTTCTGTTCCCAGAGTATGTCCGCCATGCCCGGATAGACCTTCGGCACGTGGTCCTGTACATAGGCGTTCCAGTAGGCCTGCTCGTGCTTCATCTGCGCGTCGCTCATGCCCACGTCGTCCCGGAAGAACGACACCACGCCCGGGTCGAAGTTCTTCAGAAAATAGTGCTCCAGCGTGCAGTGATACCCCGGCACGAACTCGCCGCAATACTGCACAAAGCACGGATAATGCACCGTGGCTGTGCTGTCCACCACGGTGTCGTCATGGTCCACCACAAGGCAGGGATACCGCAACATCGCATTTCTCCAGTGTATTTGAGATGTATTTATTATAACATATCATTGGACGGATGCCAAGGGGGGATTTGGTGCGAGGGAAAAGGGAAAAGGGAAAAGGGAACAGGGAACAGGGAACAGGGAACAGGGAGCAGGAATAGTTTGGTTACGTAGAAGCGGAAATACACCGCCCGCCAAGTAGTACGTATTGTTTCGATTGAGAGGCGGGCGAACACGCCGGCCGCCCCTACTATGCGCGCGGCAGCCGCTGTTCCTTTTCCCTTTTCCCTGTTGTCTTTTCCCTTAATCAGCTTCCTCCCTCCCAAATTTCCCTCCCCCACTGGCGCAAACGTCCATCATATGCTATAATGTGTGACATACAAGCGAAGGGGGTATTGTATGCGGATCGTTGTGAAGGTGGGCACGTCCACGCTGGCGCACAGGACGGGGCACATGAACATTCGCCGGGTGGAGGCGCTCTGCAAGGTGCTGTCGGACGTGAAGAACGCGGGGCACGAGGTGATCCTGGTATCCTCGGGGGCCATCGGCATGGGCGTGGGCAAGCTGTCGCTGTCGAAGCGCCCGGAGGACATCCCCACCAAGCAGGCCGCCGCGGCGGTGGGCCAGTGCGAGCTGATGTACACCTACGACCGGCTGTTCTCGGAGTACAACCACACGGTGGCGCAGCTGCTGGTGACGGGCAGCGACGTGGAGGATGAGGGCCGCCGCGCCCACTTCCACAACACACTGTACCGGCTGCTGGAGCTGGGCGCGCTGCCGGTAATCAACGAGAACGACACCATCGCCACCGACGAGATCGTCATCGGCGACAACGACACGCTGTCGGCTATCGTCGCCGCCACCGTGAACGCCGAGCTGCTGGTGCTGCTGACGGACATCGACGGGCTCTACACCGCCGATCCCCGGCGGGACCCCGAGGCGCGGAAGCTGAACGTGGTGGAGGCCATCACCCCCGAGATCGAGGCGCTGGCCGGAGGGAACGGCTCCTCCCTGGGCACCGGCGGCATGGTCACCAAGCTGCGCGCGGCCCGCATCGCCGCGGATTCAGGCATCGACATGGTCATCGCCAACGGCGCGGAACCCAAGCTGCTCTACGACATACTCGACGGCAAACCCGTGGGAACGCGATTTGTAGGGAGGAAAGCACAATGACCACCTTTGAACTGCTCAAGCAGGCCCGCGCCGCCTGGCCCGCGCTCCAAGCCGCGGGCACGGAGAAGAAGAACGAGGCGCTTTTGCGCATGGCGGACGCGCTCATCGACCGTCAGGCAGACATACTCTCCGCCAACGCCATGGACATGGAGGCAGCGAAGGACCACATCAGCGCGGTGATGCTGGACCGGCTCAAGCTGACCCCGGACCGCATCGCGGGCATGGCCCAGGGCATCCGCGAGGTGGCGGCGCTGCCCGACCCGGTGGGCGCGGTGATCAGCCGTGTTGAGCGCCCCAACGGCCTTGTCATCGAGCGCACCCGCGTGGCCATGGGCGTCATCGCCATCATCTACGAAAGCCGCCCCAACGTCACCTCCGACGCCGCCGTGCTGGCCCTCAAGGCCGGGAGCGCGTGCGTGCTTCGCGGGGGCAAGGAAGCGTTCCGCTCGGCCAGCGCCATCGTGAAGGCCATGAAGGCGGGGCTTGAGGCGGCGGGCCTGCCCGCGGACCTCGTCCAGCTGGTGCAGGACACCAGCCGCCAGTCGTCCACGGACCTGATGACCGCCGTTGGCCTGGTGGATCTGCTGATCCCCCGCGGCGGCGCGGGACTCATCCGCGCCATCACCGAAAACGCCAAGGTGCCCTGCATCCAGACCGGCACCGGCATCTGCCACGTCTATGTGGACGCCGCCGGGGACCAGACCAAGGCGCTGGACATCATTGAAAACGCCAAGACCAGCCGCCCGTCGGTGTGCAACGCCGAGGAGGTGCTGCTGGTGCACAGCGCCATCGCCGCGGAGTTTTTGCCGAAGCTGAAGCAGCGCCTGGTGGACGACCGCGCCGCCCGGGGCGACATCCCCGTGGAGCTGCGGCTGGATGCGCGCGCCGCCGCCATCATCCCCGGCGCCCCGGCGTCGGAGACGGACTTCGACACCGAGTTCCTGGACTACATCCTGGCGGTGGCCGTGGTCGACAGCGCCGAGGAGGCCGTGACCCACATCGCCAAACACTCCACCGGCCACAGCGAGGCCGTGATCTCCGAGGACCCCGCCGTGCAGGACCTGTTCACGCGGGCCGTGGACAGCGCCGCGGTCTACGTCAACTGCTCCACCCGCTTCACCGACGGCGGCGAGTTCGGCCTGGGCTGTGAAATGGGCATCTCCACCCAGAAGCTCCACGCCCGCGGACCGATGGGGCTGGAGGAGCTGACCACCTACAAGTACATCGTGCGCGGCAGCGGACAGATCCGTTAGGAGGTACCGTCAATGACATCCCGACAGGCATTTTTGGAGAAGCTGACGTCGCGGCTCAAGGGCTTCGACGGCGCGGAGCGCGTGATCGGACGGATCGCGGCGCTGCTGGACGACCGCGTGGAGATGGGCATGACCGAGGACGAGGCCGTGGCGGCGCTGGGCGACGTGGACGCGCTGATCCGGGACAACGCGGCGGGAGCGGCGCTCGTTCCCGCCAAGGACGACGCGGACTACGGCGGAGACATCCGGGAAGTGCGCCTGCACGTGAAGAACGCCGACGCCGTCATAAAGGCGGGCTTCCTGCCCGATGACATGACCGCCCGGATCGAGGCCTCGGCGTCCGACGTATTCACCTGGAGCCTCGAGGCGGGCGTGCTGACCGTTCGCGAGGCGGAGACGCCCCGGCGGGGACTGTTTCGCCGGGAGCACAGCGTGACGCTGACGCTGGATAACTGCGCGCCGGAAAAGCTCATCGCCGACAGCTACGGCGGGGACATCCGGGTGGAGAACCTCTCCCTCTCCGAAATGGCCGTGCTGGCCTCCTCCTCCGGGGACATCGAGCTGGGCCGCGTCAAGGTCGGCGGGCGCACCGAGGTCACCACCCGCAGCGGAGACATGCGCCTGGAGGACGTGAACGTGGACGGCGACTGCAAGCTGGAGGCCATGTCCGGCGACGTTGAATTCAGGCGTCTCACCGTCAAAAGCCTGCGCCTGCGCTCGGCCTCCGGGGACGTGGAGGGCGACGCCCTCCGGGCCAACACCGCCGCCATGGGTGCGATATCCGGAGACATCGAGGTGCGCGCCGCCCGCGCCGCCGCCTCCCTGCTCTGCGAGACCGCCGACGGCGACATCGACCTGGACGCCGTCGAGACCCCCGACCTGCGCGCCTCCACCGGCAGCGGGGACATCTCCCTGCGACTGCCCGCCAGCGCTGTCGGCTACGACATCCAGGCCCGCACCGGCGGCGACCTCGAGCTCCCCGAACAGGGCTGCATCCTGGAGGACGCCCCCCGCGTCACCGCGGTCAGCACCAGCGGGGATATTGAGATCAAACTGTGAACACAGCGGACGGGGAACATCCTCGTCCGCTGTACTGTCTTACCTGGAAATGCCGGATTATGGGAGACGACCTCTCAGTCACGCTTCGCGTGACAGCTCCCCTGAAAGGGGAGCCAAGGCTGATGCATTGTCTCTCCTCTTGGCTCCCCTCTCAGGGGAGCTGTCAGCCGGCAGGCTGACTGAGAGGTCGCCCTCCGTAACCTGACAAATCTCTCCTTGTCATGCGGATTGGACAGCATTACACCCATTATCAACATCTTACAAAAAGAGGAGGCGGATCGCTCCGTCTCCTCTATTCATTTGTCTCAGTCCGCAATCAGGCTCTGGCCGGTCATCTCGGCGGGCTTTTCGATGCCCATGAGGTCCAGCATGGTGGGGCACAGGTCGCAGAGCTTGCCGCCCTCCTGGCGGAGGCGGTGCTTGGGATGCGCGGGATCGATGACGATCACGGGCACCGGGTTGGTGGTGTGGGCGGTGAACGGGCCGCCGTGCACGGGGTCGATCATCATATCGCAGTTGCCGTGGTCGGCGGTGATGACCACCTTGCCGTCCTGGGCGACCAGCGCGTCCAC
>Ga0256404_1005851_pt1 | contig 21100 bp, 16 predicted proteins | sample RumenRJG_01DNA_FD_185990 | JGI IMG/M metagenome (GOLD analysis project Ga0256404, IMG submission 185990) | Bovine rumen microbial communities from Lethbridge, Alberta, Canada - RJG_01 | ecosystem: Host-associated > Mammals > Digestive system > Stomach > Rumen | place: Canada: Alberta | collected...
GTATAAAGGTTGTACATACGATGGTTTGGACTTAATGTTTTGAACACCACTAAGTTACTAAAAATCAGCGATATGTGCAACTTTTTACTCATATTTATCAACTTAAATTAATTCCGCCAACGGGTATATTAGCTATTCTACAGGTAATTTGGCATGAGCCCAACCGCAACGGTCATAGATGGCAGACATGCATTTGGCTCTCCGAAGGAAATCCTGATAGTCTTTGCATTCAGGTTGCATCCACTGGCACTCGCTCAGAGCCGCCAGACGCGGAAGAAGTTGATATTCAGCCAGGTTCTCGTACTCTATATACTCTGACCACAAGTTTGCCTGTGCTCCCAATACATGTTTTTGGGCTTCTTCGCCCATGATCGCAGGGGCAGGCTCAAAAGAATAAGCTTTGGGGAGTGTCACGATAGCATTAAAAGTGAATGGCTTGTTCCAAACGCTGGCATCGAACTGGCTGAAGTTAAAATAGCAATAATCCTGAGGCGCCATAATCACGTCATGACCTTTGGCAGAGGCTTTCAGTCCGCCCTCCATACCTTGCCAGCTCATCACAACGGCACTTTGGTTGATATCTCCCTCTAGTATCTCATCCCAGCCAATGATGCGACGGCCACGGCTGAGCACATGCTGTTCAACACGATTAGTGAAATAGCCTTGAAGTTTCATCTCTGCCGAAAGTTTTCCATCGGCCTTGATTCCTTGTTCGCGAATGCGTGCCTGGCACTTGGGGCAATCCTTCCAACGTCCTTTTGGAGCCTCATCTCCACCGATGTGAATATACTGGGAGGGGAAGATATCGATGATCTCATCTAGTATATTGTTCACCATCTCGAAAGTCTTCTCATTTCCGGCACAAAGAATGTCATCGAACACGCCCCAGTGGCCTTCTACTTCGTAAGGGCCACCCGTACAGCCAATCTCGGGATAAGCGGTGAGCAGGCCAAGCATGTGACCAGGCATGTCGATTTCAGGAATCACGGTGATATGCCGTTCGGCAGCATATCTAACCACCTCACGGGCCTCCTCTTGAGTATAGAAACCACCATAAGGCCGCCCGTCCATCAGTCCTGAGTTATGCCCAATGACTGTATGGCGCCGTTTAGACCCTACCTCAGCAAGGCGCGGATAGCGCTTGATTTCTATTCTCCAGCCTTGGTCATCGGAAAGGTGCCAATGGAACACATTCTGGTTGTGCAGGGCCAGGATGTCAATATAGCGTTTCACGAAACTGATGGGAAAAAAATGACGAGAGCAGTCGAGATGAACACCACGATAGCTGAAGCGCGGCTCATCGTCGATAATAACAGCCGGCAACTCTGTCACATCGCCTGCTGCCAACGACTTGCGCAAAGTCTGAATACCATAGAACACGCCTTGTGCGGTCTTCGACTCGACGAGAACTCCTTTCTGGCCGACTGTTATCCGGTAAGCCTCTTGGCCAGTCATTTTCTGATTGATGGCCAACCGGATGCCATTCTTGGCCTTCCTGTTATTGGTGATTTGTAACTGCAAACCAGTCAACTGGCCAACATACTCTTTCAGGAACTCAGCCTCTCGCTGCAGCCCATCCACGTAAACAATCTGTACAGCATTTGTGAGCACAAAGGGATTGCCTTTCTGCAGCGTAATCTGCCGGGGGAGTGGTACTACCTGATAATCAGCGGTAGATGCATGAAGCGGCATCAATGCCACGACAAAAAACAATAGCGTAACAAGTCTTTTCATGATAAGAATTATTTAATATTTTGGCAAAAATACAAAAAAAATATGAAAAGGAATCTATATCGTCGAGAATTATTGTATTTTTGCAGTGATGAACAGACAACGAGCCGCAGAGAAACTGCATGGAAGCCGTCTTTATGCTCTGCTGAAGCGGACAACCGACTATATGGACCGCTACTATCTCGACGCAGCAGTAGGGTTTGCCATACCTGGTGGTATTGGCGACGCTATTAGTGGCGTGTTCTCGCTGCTCTATGTTTATTTTGCAGCCTTTGTGGTGCGCAGCATTCCACTAGCCCTAGCCGTCATGAACAACATCATGCGCGACGTGATTCTAGGCATGATACCCTTCTATGTGGGCGACGTCATCGATGTATTTCACAAGAGCAACAAGAAGAACATGGCCTTGATCGACGGTTTTGTAGAAGGCAACGAAGAAGTTGTCTCAACCGTTAAGCGCAAGGCTGCAGTTTCGGCAGCAGTTTTTGCTTTGCTATGCGTGCTGCTTTATGTGATGATTCGTATTGTCATCTGGGCAGGCCAGCAAGTGATCTCGCTATTTTAGCCAAGGACTAGTCACACTCGCCTTACTAGTTGAACTAGTTTTTTACTAGAAGAACTAGTTTTCATCACAAAGACACTCTGTTCTTGTGTCTGAAACGAAGTGTTTATATGCCTGAGACACATTGGGAAAACTCATGCTACAACCGACGAAAAAAGAAGGAGCGATAAATAGCTTATTTAAAATGAGTTATATTTCGTCATTAAAGCTATTTATCGCTCCTTTTTATTACCCTCTTAATATGAAGGAAATCTGAAAAAAATTACTGCATATCGAGTACAACCTGCATCAACTTTTTTCCAAGTTCCTCAGCCTGCTCCATGGTCGGCGCCTCACTATATACACGGATAATCGGCTCGGTATTCGACTTGCGCAGATGCACCCAACGGTCGGGGAAGTCTATTTTCACACCATCGATATCATTGACATTCACATCGGAGTGCTGACTAAACATCTCTTTGACTTTCAGCAAGATGGCATCTACATCTGTACTCGGAGTGAGGTCGATACGGTTCTTGGCAATGAAATACTCGGGGAATGTCTTACGAAGTTCGCTTACACGGCAGCCTTTCTGTGCCAGACTACTTAGGAACAGGGCAATACCGACCAACGCATCGCGACCGTAGTGGCTCTCTGGATAAATCACACCACCATTGCCTTCGCCTCCAATTACGGCTCCAACCTCTTTCATCATAGTGGTCACATTTACCTCACCGACTGCCGATGCTGTGTAAGTTCCACCATGACGCTCCGTGACATCACGCAAAGCACGAGTGGAACTCAGGTTTGACACCGTGTTACCAGGTGTATGACTCAGCACGTAATCGGCTACGCTAACCAGCGTGTATTCCTCGCCAAACATAGTTCCGTCCTCACTAATAAAAGCCAGACGGTCGACATCGGGATCGACAACAATACCCAGGTCATAATTACCCGAGCGCATCTCATCCATAATGCCACCCAGATTCTTCTCCAGCGGCTCTGGGTTGTGGGCAAAATCGCCCGTTGGCTCACCATTCAATATCTTATAGGTAACACCCAGACGGTCGAGCAACTTGGGCAGTATGATACCACCAACACTATTGATGGCATCTACACACACCTTGAAATGTGCATTGTGAATAGCTTCCTCATCAACCAAGTCGAGAGAAAGAACGTCGTCCACATGCCAGTCGTCAGCCTCATCACAGTTGAGATAATGTCCCAGCTGATCAACATCGGCATACTCAAAATCTTCATTCTCAGCAATCTTCAGGACTTCGGCTCCATCGGCAGCCGTAAGGAACTCCCCTTCATTATTCAGCAGTTTCAGAGCATTCCACTGTCGTGGATTATGACTGGCTGTGATGATAATACCACCATCGGCACCCAGGTTACGAACAGTAAGTTCGGTAGTTGGTGTTGTTGCCAGACCGATGTTCACCACATCGTAGCCCATACCCATGAGCGTTCCGCAAACCACGCTGTCAACCATTACTCCCGAGATGCGGGCATCATGCCCTACGACGATGGTAGGACGATGATGATTAAATTCGGCATGCTGCCCATTTCCGCCATTGCGACGCATGAAGGTTGCATAAGCCGTGGTAAACTTTACAATATCTAGTGGATTGAGGGTATCACCCGTTTGGCCTCCGATAGTGCCACGGATGCCAGAAATAGACTTAATCAATGTCATAGTATTGTGTAAATAAAATTCTTAACTTATCACATTAAATATCCAAAGAGCTACTTTAGAATTCTAAAGAGCTACTCCAGCGTTCTAAAGAGCTACTCCAGCGTTCTAAAGAGCTACTCCAGCGTTCCAAAGAGCTGCTTTGGAACGCTCATGAGCCACTCTATCTTCCACGCTCATAATAAATCTCATAGAGACATGGATAGACATACTGCACGGCATAAGACTGTCCGCTGTCGTGAGGAACAATCAGTTTTACGAAGGCTGTTTGCTCATTGGCGGAAGGGCGTCCGACCTTAATATAAGTCAGCGGCACCAACCAACCGGTAGGTACTGAGGTTCCGTAGACACTACTCATCACACCCGAAACGAACGTGGCTGAAAAAGTACCGCTACTGTTGGTAACTGTCATCTTGTCAACATAATGGGCATACGCCTGAACATTGTTGGAAAGTTGCAGCGAATCTGTCAGAAGATTTGTCTCATAGAAACGACAAAGCACATCGGCTGTCTCGCCTTCTTTGATGGGCTCACCACAACCTTTGCGGACAATCTGCATATAGATTCCCGTGCTCTCAAACAAGACAAACTCATTTTTGGCAGTATCGGTCACGTAACCTTTTGCTTTAAAGTCATCCTCAGAAATGACTTTAACTCCTTCGCGCTTAATGTAATCGCTGATAGCAGCGCGCTCTTTTTTCTTCTGGTCGGCATAGGTCTCGTGGTCGTGACAACTAGTAAACGCCACCATGAGCACGAGTGCTGACAATATAAAAGACAGTTTCTTCATATACTCAATAACTGATTGATGTTGCAAAAATACGAAAAAAAAGCAGAACTCACGCTATATTATACATTATTTTAATTCTTTTTCGAAATGTAAGATAGCTTGCTGTGCTATTCGCTCAGCTTCCTCAATGCTACAATTCAATCTTCCACCAGAGGCATTCAGGTGGCCTCCACCATTGAAAAATTGCTGAGCCACCTCCGTACAAGAGAAGCTATCGACCGAGCGAAGGCTTACCCACACCAGGTTGTCGTGCTCGGTATCCTCACGCAACGAGATGGACAATTTGGTTCCTTTAATCTGCAAAGGCATATTCACCAGTCCCTCTGCATCACCTTTCATATAATGGAAGCGCTTCAGATCGCTTCGTGTCAGCGCATAATAGGCAGCATGATACTCGGGCAAGACATGCAGTTTCTCTAAAAGCACGTAGCCGGTAAGGCGCATACGGCTTTCGCTATAGTTATTGTAAACGTTGCGGTAGATTTTATCCTTATCGATATGCTTGGTCAGCAACTGGCTGATAATAAAATAGATCTCAGGCCGGGTGCTGTTGAAAGTAAAGCCCCCCGTATCGGTCATCATACCACAGTAGATGGGAACAGCCGCCTTCCTGGTCATCATCTCAAAGCCACCTAATTGCCAAATGATGCGAAACACCACCTCGCAAGTTGAGCACAAATCCGGATGAGATACAGTCAGCAGCGCTTCAATATCAGGGTACGGATGATGATCAATAAGAATCTTTCGCGCCGGTGAGGCTGCCAGCATTGCCGCCATATCATCGCCCGTGCGGCTCAAGGTATTGAAATCCATGCAGAACACAAGGTCGGCAGTCTTCAACATGAGCTCAACCGTTTCCCTGTGTTTGTCGCACCGGACTATCTTTTCGCTGTTGGGAAGCCATTGCAGGAAATCGGGAAACATATCAGGCACCACCACTACCGGCGATTTTCCTAACTGTCTCAAAAACTCAGCCATACCCAAGCACGAGCCTAGTGCGTCGCCATCGGCATTCTGATGGCAGCACAGCACAATACTATCTGAAGCCGCTATCTCTGCTTGCAAGGTAGCGGCTTCAGTCTCAGACAAAAGATTAATCTGCATTAAAACAATTTGTTAGGATAAACACCCTCGTCAACCAGCTTCTGGATGCGGTCGACAGTTGCCTGACGGTCAGCCGCATAGGTCACTCCGAACCACTTGCTGGTGGTGTCAAGCACCTCAACCGTGGCCGTGCCGTCATTGATGAGCTTATTCACCATCAATGGAATGAAGAACTCGGCCTTGAGATTCTCCATGTTCTTCGGGTCGCTCAGGAACTCTTTAAAGTACTCCTCACTATAATCGAAATAGTCGGGTGTAAAGCCCCACATATTCATCGATACGGGCACATTCTCCTCGAGTGGCTGCCACTCGCCCTGCTCGTCCTTGAAACAGATAGGTCCGTCGGCCGGAACGCGCATGATCTCTGTGCGCTCAACGACATCGGTAAGATGGCGCTTATCATCATAGGCACACACGCCACGGGCCACACTTCCGTTCTCGCTCAAAGTGTTGCAGCAACGGAAACCAACCATAGCATACTGGTTCTTGGCATTCTCGGGAAGCTCAGCCAGGAACTTGCCAATAGCCATAAAGGCATCACGGCCATAGAAATCGTCGCAATTGATGACACAGAAAGGCTCCTTTATCACGTCTTTACCCATGAGCACAGCATGATTGGTTCCCCAAGGCTTCACACGGCCTTCCGGGCATTTGAAGCCCTCGGGCAAAGCGTCGATACCCTGAAAGCAGAGCTCACAGGTGATCTTATCCTCATATTTAGAAAGTATCTGGGTGCGGAACTGCTCCTCAAAATCTTTGCGGATGACCCAAACTATCTTGCCGAAGCCGGCCTGAATAGCATCGTAAATAGAGTAATCCATAATGGTCTCACCATTGGGGCCCAGACCATCCAGTTGTTTCAAACCACCGTAGCGGCTACCCATACCAGCAGCCAAGAGAAATAATGTAGGTTTCATAAAATATGTGTTTTAAATTTGTTATAGTAATCTTCTGAGTTGCAAAGATACAAAAGAGTTGGCAGTTCCTGCTATAAAGCAGGGAGTTTTCTCTACTCCTTAATCATTTTTAACCCAAACCGTATAAAGCATATATGCTCTAGAACGGATAGCCGATAGCGAAATGGAGCGTCTGATTGTCCTTGAACTTATTAATATTGAAGAAACCGCTCTTGCCAGTATCATATGGCACATGCAGACCAATGCCCCAGTCTAGGCGCAAGATGAGGAAATCGAGGTCGTAGCGCAATCCAATTCCCGTTCCAATGGCCATCTGTCCCAGGAATTTGCCTGGCTTGAACTTGGAATCACGAAAGATGGAATTGATAGAGTCTTCACCATAATCACCGCTGATATTCCACACATTACCGGCATCAAGGAAGACGGCTCCATAGACATTGCCAAAAAGGCGTGGACGGTACTCAAGGTTGGCCACCAGTTTCACATCTCCGTTCTGCATCAAGTAAGAATACTGAGTAGTGAGTTCCTCGCCGTTGAAACGTCCTGGACCAACACTACGAATGGGAAAAGCACGCAAGCTGTTAGCTCCACCGACATAGAACAACTCAGAGAAAGGTGCCATCTCGCTGTTGCCATACGAATAGATGATGCCGGCGTTGGCATGAGCCACAAACTGATCATGGGCATTCAGCTGCCAAGTCTTCGTGAAGTCGGTTTCCAACCTCACAAACTGTGAGTAGGCATTCTTAAACATCTTCTTGTCGCGCTCGTTCCACTTCTTGCCGCCCGCCATCATTGCCAAAGAAGTCACGTTACCAGCCTCTGAAAGCGTGGTCTCCCAACGGAGCGGATGCAAGGTGCCAGCAGGACTGGTATAAATGTAGGAATAGCGCATTTGCGGGATAAACACATCACCCATTGTGGTCATCAAATAGGGGTTGAACACCATGATGGAGTCGAACTCAAGCGTATGACTGTTCATAAACTGGTATTTCAGCGTCAGCGGACTGAACTCATGACGACTATTAGCCGACGACTGCCAGCGGTAGGTCCATTCGCCCGACACGATATGCATCTTGTAAAACCCCGGACGGCTCACTATGTCTGTAGAGGCCTTGGCCAGAGTGGTGGGAGTGCTATAGCGATGCCTGAAACGCGGACGTCCGTTCTTGTCGCGACGGATGCGGCTACTGCTATAGAAAGGAGCAACGATGCGAGGAAACTCTATCGAGGCGTCAGCACCATATTCATAGGAGTTCATGTCCTTACCACGATTGTGGGTCTGCCATTCGTAAGAGCCATGGAGATTAATATCAAACTTCTCGCCGCCACGAAAGGCATTACGTTTTGTCAGACCAACCTTCAGCTCGGGGCCCATGCGACCCAGTGTGCGATTCTTGAAGTTGGTCTCAATATAGAAATCATAGGGCTTGTCGAGCACACAGTTGAGTTGAAGATCAAGTGTATCGCATGTAGCCGAGGTGTCACGAGGAGTAAATGTGAAGTCGGTCATACTGAACAGCCCCATGGCATTGAGGTTGTTCATGGTCTCGAGATAGGCATCATGGCTATAAAGCTGACGAGGACGAAGCCTCATACCACCTAGGATCACCCTTGGACGCATCTGCGGATGCTTTCCGTTGAAGCGGATGGTGAGAATTCGACGCGTGAGACTATCGGTCAGTTGTTCCATGAACGACTTGCGGATATCCATTTTAACATGGCCTACATACCACTTTTGAGTAGCCTGCGCAGGTATTCCATCAGCCAATTGGAGCCGCAGTTGTGCCTTTCCGGGTACCGCTATCGTATCTGCCAAATAAGATGCGTAGCCGGGCTGATAGTAATAATACCCGTTATTGCGGAACAGACTAGCCAACCGCGTACGCTCAGCATCTAGTCCGGCAACGGTGAAAGGACTACCTTTCCGTATTTTTGCTTCATCCGCCGTTATTTTAATCAGACTGTCAGCCTCTGCAGGGAATCCCACATAAGCCACTGTATCGAGTGTGAACAGATGTCCCAGATTGACGGTGTAGCCAATCTTTCCTTTCTTTGGGTTCTTCTGAGCAACATTCTCGTAAGTTACCTCATTATGGAAATAACCGTAATTGCGCAGCAAAGAATGGGCTACAGACGCCCGTAATGCGGGATTGACCTGGCTCATCAGCACAGGTGGCTTTCCAAAGGCTTTTGTCATCCACTGCCCAAACTTCGATGATGAATCATGAAAAGCATTCCACACCCACAGGCCATAAGGGAACGGGGTGCGATAGTAGCTGCTTCCAAATAGCGCACCGTTGGGTTTGGTGGCAAGAGCAGCCTCCACCTCCTCCTGAGCCAAGATGAAATTATCGTTCTTCTCGTAGTTGCGATAGTCGATCTTGGTCAGCCCTGTAAACAGCTGATCACCTTCAGGCACATGCTCGGTAGTGGAACACGATGCCAATAGCATGACACATATTATAATATATATATTTCTCAAACTCAACATCCTTTTTATCAGTTAAGAAAAAATAGTCTACTCTTCATGTTTGAAAGTTTTGGTGGTATCGCGCTGAACCGTAATACTGTCCCGCCGTTGCGGAACAACCAATGGTTTCTCGCCCTTCAGGCTGAAGATATCCTTGAAGTGCTGAAGCGAACGCCGCCAGATGAAACCGCCGCCATACTCCTGCGTGTAGCCATCGAGCCAGTCGTAGGCATTGTTCTGGAAGAAGAGGTTAATATACTTATTGGCTGTATCGTCAAGGCGGTACTCCAGCGTGACGTTGTCAAAGAAAGAGTCATTGCGGTCGAGATAGTCGGAACCCGTAGAGACTTTTCCTCCAACGGTGATTTTCAGACGATTATTCCACAGCCGCTTGGCAAACTTAAACGAATAGTCCATATGGGTGTTGCCGGTGGCATCAGTAGAGTTGTCGAGGCCGAACGAGAGATCGAGTGTGCGCAAAGCATTGCCGGTGATGTTATTAATCTCACTGTTCAGGAAGGAACTCAAGGCACTGTTCATCGAGAAGGCACTGGTATTTCCATCGGCTAGATACATTCCAGTGGTAAGCAGGGATACGGCCAGTTTTCCGCGCTGCTCCTTGCTCATCGCCATCAGTTCGTTGTGCAGGGATAGATCCTCTGGAGCATCAAGGGTAAACTCCAGTCCCATATCGTTGAGAGTCTTCGTAATGATCACTCCACAGTCGAATGCCACTGAGCGCCCTACCCCACTGTTTCCTGTCACAGTAGCTTTGGTCTGCTCTGTAGCCGTAATATTCAACGTCGGATTCATCACATCGCCAGTAAATTCCAAATAGCTGCCGTCCTGTATGGTGAATGTCTTGAGCGGGATAATAGGCAACGAGTATTTCATCTCGCCATTGCTAAGAGTATACTTGCCATTCAGTTGCAAGTGATCGGCAGGTGTATAGCGCATACGCAGATTACCGCCTCCCATGAGGTCAATGTAGTTGGTGTGATCGGCATTCAAATAAGCCATTACGTGTGCACCCTTAGAAATATCGATGGTCATATCCATCTTGAATCCATTGAGTTCTGGACGGATAACAGCCTCCTCCAAACTGTCATTGAGGTTAGTGAACTTCACCAGTTCATCAAGTTGATTGTCGGTCGTCAACGGTGAGTCACGCAGAATATAACCTACGTCCGATGTTCCTAGCACATCCAGTTTTCCACGCATAGTTAGGTCGTCGAGTGGACCGTTCATACGGCCATAGAAGTTTACGAACGCCTTACCATAAGCAACCGAACGATGAGTCTCCTTGGAATCAATAAGTTGGTAGTTATCGGCCTTCATGCGTAGGTCCATTGTCAGACGGTCAAGATTAGAGAAATCTATATTGCCGTATAAGTTCAGCGGATTGTTATTGTGACCGAAAATCTCGAAATTCTCAAGCAAAAGCCGGCTGTTCACAATCCTCACCGGGTCATTGGCAAAGCGCAACTGCATGCCATAAGGCTCACTGACAAGCCATCCTTCGTCAAGGAATAGTTCTCCATCTACTTGAGGGCGCTTCAACGGTCCTTTCACGGCCAATGTACCTTCAGCAAATCCCTTCAAGCCAAACAGTTGGTCAGGAATGAAACCATTGACTACCGAAAGAGGCATGCGCTCAAGCTGCAGTTCAGCATCGAGACTTCCCTCACCTTCACCACTATAAGTACCGCGTAGTAACCCGACCTCCTCACCATCTTGCATCAAAATACCATCGACGTAATGAGAACCATCTTCTTTTGGCATGTAGACAAACTCGGTACTCATGTTGCCCATAGGACAGTTCTCATAGGTAAGCTTGTCAACAGACAAGTCGCTCGACACTGACAGCTCGTCAGCTGTCTTGATGACATGGAAGTCTCCATTGGCCACACCCGTAAGTTTTGGGGCATAAGGCAACACTGAGAGCATCTCTGCAAGATTAAAGCGATGGAGGCTGAGCGTGATATCTTGCAGAGCCTCTAAATTATCATCGTTACTGTATAGTTGCACAGCCTCTCCATTCTCGCCCCGCAGACTAAGATTGGCAGATACACGCTGGTCATCACTCAAGAATATGTAATGGTCGTCATTCGCCTTGAACTTCTTGTAACCCAACACAGGGTCCATATCGTTGAAACGCAACCGCAGACCGGCATCCTCCATGGTAGCAGCCAAACCTACGCCTAATCCCAACTTGCCCTTCTCATCAAAAAGATGAGCCGTGAAACTGGTTCCACGCTCCTCGATACCTCCCTCAAACAGGGCATTAAAGGTGTATTGAGGATTTTGTTTGTTATTACGGATTTGTGCATGATATGTCATCTTATCGTCACTTGAACGTAAAGCCAGACGGATCGTGTCAAGTTGTACTCCTGCGGCTATAAGCGAATCAACACGCACAGTACCATTCAAACCGCCGACAGGTGAGGATGACAAATCCATATCTACAGCTTTCACACCATAGCCTAACCGGCCAAGCATCTTGGCAAGGAAATTATTCTTTCCACTAGTGAGGCGCACACGTGCATCGGGCAGGCACTCACGTAGCCGCACCTGATCGATGGTGCGCTCCCGTGTTTGCTTTGACACGTCGTCGGCAACCAAACGCCCCGTGCGCAGCAGTTGTTCGTAACCTCCTCGTGCCGCCATATTAAGATGGAAATCGCCACAGTCTACAATGGCACGAGTAGTATCTCGTCGAGTTAAAATATCAAGTTCGATATCCTCGGGACGGAATCTTTCACCACGATTGTACACGGTGATGTCACTCACAAAACCTTGCACCTTATAATAATCGCGCTGATTGGTGGCTACGTCCACATGACCACACAGTCCAACATCAAAAGTCTCGCTGGTCAGTCCTAACTTTTTTAAATCAGCCTTAATGACATCGGCAGCAACCGTGGCTCTAATATTTTTTGTATTCAGCAGGGCATCAACTGTGACGTTTCCGTCTAGCAGACCGTTATGACTCGTCACATGAGCTCGCCCATGGCCTCCAGAAACACGGGCATCAGCTGTCATACCGTCCAGGCGGTAACCATCGTACTCGAATTTAGTAATATTTGCCTTCGCATTTAAACGTGTATGAGGCGACATAAGATCAACGCCCTGCCCATCAACATCAATATCTGCAGTAAGCGGATGAAGTCCCTTTCCTGGCAAATAGTGTTGTAGGGGCATTGCATGAGCTTTCACGCGTGCCTTGTATTTCATGCGGTCGGCATCCAATGTGCCATTCACCCGCACACTGCCACCACCTTCTTTGGCAGTAATGTCGGCATCATAGCGGCTGCCATCGACCTTTACATTGCCCTTTAACTGGGTGGCAGGCAGTCGTAGCTGACGCTGCATTTCTTTATCAAGCAAAGCCTTCACGAAATCAACATTCTGGGTCTTGGCGTCAATGTCTACGTCTGCCTTCAAGTGTTTCAAATCATCAAGATTTGCTACTTGACCAGTAGCCCGAACGTTGAATGCTCCAGGTAATTTAAGGTTAAGTCCCGTAAAATGCATGCGGTCCATATTACCACGGGCCACGCCATCGATACTCAGTGGCTGGTTGGGCCATCGACGCTTGAAGTCTTGAGGCATATCGCCCATGAACCGCATCAAATCTTGCTTACCCAATTTTGCATGAATGGTGCCGTTGAGTTGTCCTGGAGTAGTGGCAGAGAATGTGTTCATGTCCATATCGAGGTCCATCTCTAACTCACTCTCTGGCGTCCTGAGTTTCATGCCCGGAATAAGCAGTCGCTTGTCGTCCATCTTCACAAAACCACTCAGTTTGTCAATCTGCAGCCCGCTTTTCTCCTTCATAGATGCATGACGGAGACGCATGTCGAGTTTGGGTTCCTGATATGTGAGCGAGTCAATAGAAAACGATATGTCAGTGAGGTCGAGATGCTGATAGTCAAGGCCTTTTTGACGAGGGGCAAAGCGGTTGTCGTATTTCACACTGCTCTCCTTTACATCAAGGCTCCCAACCTCATAGCGTCCAGTGCCCAAGTCGAACGAGCCATTACGTACATCAGCCTGCCCCAAACGCACCTTAACTTGAAGCGTATCACCGGGCATGTGTACAGCAACATCTGAGTTCTTAACCGTCAAGCGGTCAGCTAAAATACGCCAGTTGTTTTCACTCTTTGTGGTATCGGGAGGGACGGTATCATTCAACGCCACGTCTACGCATGCATCTTCAAGTTCTGCACGGTCGAGACGTAGCAAATCATTTTTCAGGTCAATGCCATGACTCTCTAATGAAAGTTTGCCTACGGTGCCTTTCACTCGTGCAGATTTCACAAAGTTGGTGGTATTAAAAGTAACATCGTTCAATTCCAGTGCATCAATCTGCACCTGCTTCTTCAATAGCGGAAGCAGCTGAACATCAACTTTCACACTACCCACTGCTGCCACTGTGTCGCGCACCTGAGGAAGCGAGTCGTTTGGCTGAATCACTTTCACATCTTCCATACTGAGGTCCAGGGGAAAGCGCAACCGAACCTTACCAACAGAGACATCCATACCTGTCTGACGCGATGCATAAGCCGATGCCTTACTTACTGCCCATTGTTGCACAGGCGGAAAGTATAACAGGGCAGCCGAGACGGCCAGAAGAACAGGAACAGCGAGTGCAGCCAAGCCGCAACGCTTCAATATTTTTTTCATCTCTGTCAATAAATATTGATTTTGCAACTACAAAAATAAATGTTTTCGACGAGACTGCAAAATAAAATGCCGAAAACACGGTGTTTTTTCATTATTTAGAGTGCTTTTGGGGGGAGGTCATTCGCTCACTCAAAACCAAAAGCCCGCCATAACGGGTCGTCGGGAAGTGGTGCTGTAACGCAAATGGTTTCTTTTGAGACAGGATGAACAAACTCCATTTTGCGTGATAGCAAAGAAATACTGCCATCAGGATTACTCCGGCGGGCACCATACTTCAAATCTCCTTTGATGGGGCAGCCGATGGCAGCGAGCTGACAACGTATTTGATGGTGACGACCTGTGAGCAACCGCACCTCTAGCAAATCATAACGGTCGGAATGGCTGATAAGACGATAACGCAAAACTGCTTTTTTCGAGCGGGGCACCTCATGGTCGTAAGCATAACTCTTGTTCTGCTGCTCATTGCGCACTAGCCAATGGGTAACCTCATGCCATTCGTTGTCAACACGGGTTGCAGAATACGTTGTTGAACGATAGACAATAGCCCAATAAGTCTTGTGCACATCACCCTCGGCAAACATCTTATTCAGTCTTGAAAGGGCCTTTGAGGTACGAGCAAACATCACCAATCCACTGACCGGACGGTCTAGGCGGTGAACAACACCCAAAAACACAGCACCAGGCTTGGCATAGCGCTCTTTGATGTATGTTTTCACTATTTCCGATAAGGGTGTATCGCCTGTTTTGTCGCCTTGTACTATCTCACCGCTGCGCTTTGAAACTATAATGAGATGGTTGTCCTCGTAAATAACTTGCATGATATAAAATGGGAGTTTAAGAATGATGAGGCTAAAGTATTGGGAATAATAGCCACAAATAGGACATCAGCTACATATTCCCAAATTCCGATTCCTCATAACACCTAAACTCCCGTTAAATAGGTTCTACATATTCATACCACCGTCTACCTGAATCACCTGACCAGTGACGTAGCTCGACAAATCGCTGGCAAGGAAGGTTGCCACATTGGCAATATCCTCAACAGTACCGCCACGACGAAGGGGAATCTTCTGTATCCACTCCTTGCGGATATCCTCAGGCAGGGCTTGTGTCATAGCGGTATCGATAAAGCCTGGAGCAATGGCATTGGCACGAATACCACGGCTACCAATCTCCTGACCAATACTCTTGGCAAGAGCAATGAGGCCTGCTTTGGAGGCTGCATAGTTACACTGGCCGGCATTGCCGTGTACACCAACTACAGAAGCCATATTGATGATAGAGCCACTGCGCTGGCGCATCATGATTGGCGTGCAGGCATGAATGAAATTGAAGGCTGACTTCAAGTTAACGGCAATCACGGCGTCCCACTGCTGTTCTGTCATACGCATCATCAGACCGTCTTTCGTAATACCAGCATTGTTCACCAGGATGTCAATAGAGCCAAAGTCTTTCTTTATCTGACTAACAACTTCTTCAGTCTGAGCAAAGTCGGCAGCATTTGAAGCATAGCCCTTGGCCTTCACGCCTTTAGCGGCAATCTCAGCCTCAGTAGCCTGACCGTTCTCATCGATTACAAGATCTGTGAAAGCTACGTTTGCACCTTCTTCTGCAAACTTAAGCGCGATAGCTTTTCCGATACCGCGCGCTGCACCTGTTACCAGGGCAGTCTTACCTGTTAATAATCCCATTTTATAATATGTTTTAAAATAAATAAATATCTAATCCCTTCTGATTGTGTTCTTGCCCAAGGCACCATACACCACCTGGGCCACCATTGGCTTACTGGTTTCCTCGGTCAGACCGTGACCCAAGCGACCGAAAATAAATGGCACTTCAAGACCTTTCACACAATAGTGTGTTATGTCGGCCACCAGTTCGACATTCTCAATGCCAAACTCTCCATCCGCCTTCCCATCGGCATATATCTTGCGAAACAACTCAATCTCGTCCTCGTCAAACTTCTTGCGCACCTGTTCAACGCGCCAAATGTTCCGGAAAAATTCTGCACGAAGGTTACCATTGCGCACTACGGTCTCCTTAATCATCTTTAAATGCGTGTAGATGAGTTCTATAATTTTTTCTTGCGGACGAATCTTCTTTGCGGCCACTTCGTCTAGCTTGTCTGAGAGACGCTCCAATTCCGACTCTATCACAGCATAATACACCTCCTCTTTATTTTTAAAATAGGTGTATAGTGTTCTACGACCTTTGCCAGAGGCAACAGCAATATCGTTCATGGTCGTATTCTCCAGGCCATTTTTGGCGAATAATTGCCTTGCCACGTCTATCAGCTTTTGTCGTGTCTTAGATATTGACATTGCAAATCCTCCTACTTTTTAGTTCTTGCACATTATATATCTGTGTGCAAAAATAGAATTTTTCTTTGAAACGACCAAATATTTCGACATATTTCACAAAAAGTAGTACAAATATTTGGTGTTTACGGAAAAAAGTAGTACCTTTGCACTCGCAATTCAAACGAGGGGCTCGGAGCCAATCATCTGAGTTGCCTGCATATCGCGGAGTGGAGCAGTTGGTAGCTCGCCAGGCTCATAACCTGGAGGTCGCATGTTCGAGTCCTGCCTCCGCAACTAAAAAATCGCAAGATACGTTGATATCTTGCGATTTTACTTTTCCCTAAAATTGTTCCAGAATTCTGATTCGGCTTTCTGTACTTGGGTGAGTCGCGAACAATGAGTTAATGAAACTCATAATACCCTTAACAGCACTACCCGGATGAATAATATACATCTGGGCGATATCATCTCTGCCTACATCACCCAATCCGGGATCTGCAGAAATCTTGCGCAATGCCGATGCTAACGCCAAAGGATTACCACACAACTCAGCACCTCCAGCATCAGCCATATACTCACGCTTACGAGAAATGGCAAAGCGTGTCAACAAAGTGAAAACATAGGCAATGATGCTACAGATGATACCTATTACGAGAATAAGTATTAAAGAGAGACCCGTACCTCGACCATCACGGCTGTCTGAAGAGTAACGTCCGAAAACCATCACATTATTCATTGTACGCATCACCATACTCATAATAGTAGATATAATACCAACAAAAATAATACTTGTGATGAGAAGACGCGTGTCATGATTCCTAATATGAGTCAACTCATGGCCAAGAACCCCCGCAAGTTCTTCGTCATTAAGACGATTCATAAGGCCAGTCGTCACCGTCACAGTGTAGCTCTTTTTGTCAATTCCGCTCGCAAAAGCATTCAGTTGTGGGTCATTTACTACGTTGATCATGGGCATGTCCATACCACAACTCATGCAAAGATTCTCCACAATATTATATATTCGAGGGTTCTCCTTGCGAGTCAGAGGCTGGGCACCTACAGCATTACGAATCATCGATGTGTTGGCGAAATATGCTATAGCGAACCACACACCTACACCAATAACCACCCAAGGCACAGCCTGAATAAAGTAGTAATTAATGGTGGCGAGGTCCATCTCATGAACCACGTTGCCATACTGATCGTAATAGCCATTACCAAAATAGTTGAGAAGTGCAAGAAATATCCAAATCATGACCAACATGATCAATGGGAACATCAAAAGCAATACAATGCTCATGATATTGTTGCGCCTGATTTGTGTATGCATTCCTACATATTTCATATGCTCAAAAAACTATGTTCCTTCGTCAATTGTCAAATAATGAAGCAACGGATACGCAGCAAAGAATACTTCAGCTTTGTATTGTACAATCATCAACGTAGTTAACTATCAATTAAAACTTAATCTCTGGGGCTTTTTCGATATCAGCACGCTCAGACTGAGGCACCTCAAACATTGGCTCTTTCTTAAAGCCAAAAATACCAGCTAACAAATTCGATGGAAATGTCTGTACCGCATTGTTCAACTCCTTAGTAGCAGAATTGAAGAAACGGCGAACCGCTGCTAGTTTATTCTCAATGTCCGAAATCTCATTCTGCAACTGGAGGAAATTCTGGTTAGCCTTCAGGTCTGGATAAGCCTCTAAAGATACTTTGAGACCTGCCAATGCGCTTGTCAAAGCATTCTCTGCCTGAATCTTGTCATTAATAGATGTGGCATTCATGGCTGCAGAACGGGCTTCAGTCACTCGTGTCAACACCTCTTTCTCATGATCAGCATACCCCTTTACGGTAGCCACCAGCTGAGGTATCAAATCGTGACGTTGCTTTAACTGAACATCGATATTGGCAAATGCATTCTCACGATTGTTTCTCAACTTTACCAAGTTGTTGTAAATACCTACTGCCCATAAGGCAATGAGAACAACAATGACTAAAATAATAATTCCGATTGTCATAATCATCTATTTTTGGTTAATACTAATAGCGTAGCAAAGATAATACCAAAAATGAGAAAAAGCAAAAAAAACTACAATTATTTTGCTTACATTAATAAAAAAATCCAATCGGCCCTAGTTTGCCAATTGGATTCTATCAGTTACTTATGAAATGTCATTCAAAAGTTTTGTCACCTTCTCGTAATAGCGCTGAGTAGCTCTCTGACTATAATTATGTCCACCATTCCAAGAACGAATAGCATACTCAACGTCGTTCTTTGTGTTATAAAAAGACTGAATAACAAGGAACATCTCTTTCGACTTCCTAATACTGTACCGGTCATTGAGGGCAAAACGCTTCTTACTATTCTGCAATTCTAAAATTCGGTTGCACTCTTTCACCAAAATAGGCTTGATTTGCATGGCGCCTACCTGATTTCCGCTTTTAGCTAACCGATCACCCTCACTCTCCACTTGAATAATGGCATCCATCACTGGTTCCCAATTCATACGAGAAGTCTCTACTTTCTTTTCAACCTTTGCAGATTCCTTTTTGGTGCCATAACCCGTACCATTGCCGGCAGGAACAGAGGCAGGAAGAGCTGCACACACTAGTGTCATAAGACACATAATTCTAGCAATTCTCTTCATATAAATCGTTTTTTGGAGCTCGAACCCATGGTATCATACCTACAAACGCACAAACACCATAGTTTAAATATTCACAATACGGTATGATGAGAATAACAACCCGTATCTTTAACTCCGTTAATATTAAGATGCATCACGCATCAGTTTATCGAATGCAAAAGTACAAAAAAATCAGCTAGTTACATAAAAAATGTGACTTTGTTTACGATTTTTAACCGAAATCATGATATAAATCATGTTGATTATCAATATTTTACATAATTAAACATGTTATTTAGCATAATTGTTTGCGCACACAAACCAAAATTCATTCAAATAATAAGGGAAAAAAGGCATCATATAGCAGAAGATCTAAAACAAAATTGATGATAAGAAAAGACTTAAACAACAAGACCAACAATAAGAACAGAACTGTCTAGAATCATACTAAACAAAACACTGCTGTCCCGTTAAAGAGGACTAATCGTTCTTTGAAATAATTGAAATTCTGTCAATTAAGTGGTTTTTTGAAATGAAACGGACTTGAATTTGTATCTTTGCAGCCAAAAACAATTGACTGCTATGTTTCAGGACAAATACGTTTTTGCTCAACTTACCGCTTTTCTGAACAGGACTCAGTTCAATAACTTTGTTCGCAAGTATGATGGTAATCGCTACGTGAAACACTTCACTTGTTGGAACCAACTGCTTTCAATGATGTTCGGACAACGGAATAATCGTGAGAGTCTGCGTGATCTGATTGTAGCCTTTGAGGCACATCGGGCCAAGCAATACCATCTGGGATTAGGTCGTGAATCTATTGCCAAAACGACTCTTGCGTCGGCTAATCAGAATCGTGACTACAGAATCTTCGAGGACTTTGCTTTCTATATGATGAAAGAAGCCTGTGAGAAGCGAACGACCAACATCTTGGATATTCCTGGAAAGAAGTATGCTTTTGATTCAACGACCATCCCGTTGTGTCTGGCAACGTTCCATGGGCTAAGTTCCGAAGAAAGAAGGGAGGTGTCAAAGCCCATATCTTATATGACATTGAGGCTCAGGTTCCAGCTTTTTATACTGTGACCACAGCATCTAAACATGATTCAACGGCAATGTCTTCAATTTCCTGTGAACCAAACGCTTATTACATATTCGATAGGGCTTACGACTCATTCAAGGAACTCTACAGGATACACCTTACAGAGTCTTTCTTTGTTGTCAGAGCCAAGACGAACTTGAGGTATAAAATGGTCAAATGGAAGCGAAGAATGCCTAAGAACGTACTGAATGATGCAGAAGTGAAACTGACAGGTTATCTCTCCGAGAAGAAGTACCCTGAGCCATTCAGACTCATTCGCTACTATGACGAGGAAGATGACCGAGAGTTCACTTTCCTGACGAATGCAAAGCATCTTTCCGCATTGGATGTAGCAAATCTCTATAAGAAAAGATGGCTGGTAGAACTGTTCTTCAAATGGCTCAAACAGCATCTAAAGATAAAGAGATTTTGGGGTACGACGGAGAATGCTGTCCGCATACAAATCAGTGTGGCCATTATCACATACTGTCTCGTGGCTATTGTCCAACATGATATGCGACTGGAGCGCTCGACCTATGAGGTCTTACAGATTCTTAGCATCTCATTGACAGACAAAACTCACCTTCGAGACCTATTCGATAAGACTAATTTCAACGATGTCAAAGATCAATTTGGTCACCTTATTCCGGGGTTATTTGATTAATATTTAAACTCGTCCCATTTTAACGGGACACTAATGTAAACAAAACTGAAACAAGCCACAAGATTTCGTCAATATTTATGTATAAAGTTCTAAAACTCATATAATTCTACTATATTCTAAAAGTAGAGATTGAATGCGATTGTAGACAACAGAATTAATACCATACACTAAAAACTATCATCTCCCAAGGCATTTGTCCACACTCCTAAACACCCATGAGACTTTACTTCTAAAAATCATCTGTCTAAACTCCTATAATTCAGGTCTTGATTACCAGAACTCCTATCCTTTATGTTTACCATGTTTCCTATTTATCACATGTCTACGCTTCTTTCCTCCTTTCTCCTTACTCACCTATGCCTTTCCTCTTTCATTCTCTTCCCTTTCCTCCTTCCTTGTTTCTTTAACTCTGCCACAGGCACAGACACAAAAAAAGGAGCCCCGGCTCGTCATCGAACCAGGGCTCCCGCATAATAAAGAAGGCGGC
>Ga0256404_1005852_pt1 | contig 21100 bp, 4 predicted proteins | sample RumenRJG_01DNA_FD_185990 | JGI IMG/M metagenome (GOLD analysis project Ga0256404, IMG submission 185990) | Bovine rumen microbial communities from Lethbridge, Alberta, Canada - RJG_01 | ecosystem: Host-associated > Mammals > Digestive system > Stomach > Rumen | place: Canada: Alberta | collected...
TACGCCGTCCTTGGTTACATCCGGAATCCCGTCTGTGACCTCTGTCACGGTGTACATGCCCCTGGGCAATTCTTCAAAGGTCAGAGTCCTGCCTGCGGCAATCTCCAGCTCTGTACGTGTATCCGTCAGAGTGCCGTTCGCCGTCAAATACTGTCCGTCAGCGTTGGTGATGGTCACTTTAAAGGGACCAACCGTTACATCATCAGGTAGACCGGTCACGATCTTGTTGACAGTCAGACTGCCAGGTACGTCTTCCACCACAACAGTGTTTTCGATGTCGACTTCCTTGTAGCCCTTCCTGGCATCGTTTTCATCACGCAGCTGATAGCTGTAGGTGGTTTCCACACTGGCCGTGTCTCCAGGCACCGTAGCGCTGAGTTCCCGTACGTAGTAATAGATGACATTGCCATTTTCATCTACCTTGGGCAGATTCTGCCACAGATAACTCCAATCATTGCCGCTGTTCAGGGTGACGGGTTCACCGACCGGCTCGGCACCGTAAGGTGTCCTGTCGGTGGAGCGTGTAATTTCATTTCCTTCGCTGTCTGTAACCGTCTCCGAAGTGACTGTGAGGGCAGGCGCGCCATCCACGGTATAGGTCTTGGAAGGCGCCGCGCCCAGGAGCATCCGTCTCGGGGCCATCATCATACTGTTGGTCGGGGCGGCAGGCGTAAACTGGACGGAGCCACTCTTCAGCTTCCAGCTATCTCCTACTGCCAGATACCAACCGCCAGAACCCGGAAGCGTGAACGTTAGTTCTCCAGATTTTCCCACTGTATTCTCTGTCTGACAAACAGTTCCTCCCCACTGACCGGACTGCAGTTTGATTTCTATTGGGCCATCATTATACTCATTAAACTTGTATACAAAATTAAATGATCGCCCCGCTCCTACATGGTAAACCTGACCGTTGTAGTAGACTTCACCCGTTTCGGGAAACGGTGGTTCCTCGATACCAGTAAAACGAACCGTCACATCCCCGTTTTCACCGGTAAAGGGTTGGGGTTCAAATTTATTATCTTTGACACCGTTGACATATTTACGGTCAGCTTCATAAAAAGTCAAGCTGTAAGAAATCGCACCGTCATTGTCTGTAACAGGAAGCTCAAGATTCAGATTGTTGCCCCAATTATTATCAGCATTTAGTGTGATCAGTTCATAGGTTCCTTTGTGAACTAATTTGAACGTGATAAAAGCGCCTGCTTTGGTAGGAGCGCCTACCGGATTATCCCACTGATCCCTAATTCTCCAGCTTGGATTAAAGTTCAGCTTGAAGGTCTTGATCGGTTCAGGGACCCGGGCGCTCAGGTTGACAATTCCGCTGGTGCCTGTCACATTCGATACCGTGATCGGCGTACTATCGAAGCCCACCACATACTCTTCGTCCACCTTTACGATCTGAACCTCATAGTCGATCGGCGCAAAGGCTTCCGTGGTCTTCGGCAGCTCCAGGGAATGCATCCAGTTGCCATCGCGCAAAGCAAAGGTCACAGGCTCTCCCTTTTCTCCGCCTATCACCGGTGTAACCTGTACGGTAATGCTGCCTTGAGTGGGAGCTTCCGCTGGATTTCCCTCCGTCGTCTTCCAGTTGCCGTTTGGCACCTGGACGTTCAGTGTGAAATGCTCTATGGGAACCTTGCCTTCAGGCCGCTGGCTTGCACGGTACAGCTGGACTGTCACCGAACTGCCGGGCTCTCCTGCCCAAGTCTTGACGACCTTGATCTCCGTCATGTCGTTCACAATGGTTGCGGTGGCAATGGTGCCTGTCGCATCTTCTTCGGCCTCGGCGCTGACCTTAGCCTCATAGGTGATACCATTGGCACGGATCGCCGTTTCTACGACCTCATAAACATACTCTACCGAGTAGACGCAGTCCGCTTCCAGTCCGGATTCGGGCGAACTGCCTGTTTTGTACAGGCCTCCCTTTGGAAGATCCTTGCCGGCACCGGATAAGTCAAAGCTCTTCTTTATGGGATTCCACTTGGCATTGTCGCTGTTGATGGTGCCGGACAGAATCTCTTCCCGCAGGCTCTCAATCTCGATGCCGCGCCCTGGTGTTACCGCATCACCCGGTGCTGTATAAGCATGACGGATCACCTTGTAATCCAGTTCGTACCCCGTCGGCCAGGCCTTTATCACTTGACCGTCCTTATCTCTCCAGATCTTAGAGATATTCAAGTTGACCTTATCGCCCTCGTTGTAGATCTCCTGCGTCAGGGACTTGGTATAGGCATCATTACCGAAGGAAGACTGTCCATCATAGGCGCTCTCGCCCACATAGGTCACTTCATCGTCCCCATTGATACTGGCATATCTGGGATCCACCCAGCCGGGCATGCTTGTCTCTACGACTCGGTAATATACGTAATGATATTTTGCGTCTGCTGTGCCGCTGCCGCTGATTTCTTTGGTTGTCGGCAGTCCTCTCCAGGTATAAGTCCAAGCATTTTCTCCTGAGTAACCCGCGCGAGGCAGCACAATCACATTGGGATCCGCGCCTTCTGCCCCCTGCCAATCAGAGGCCCAGACAGGCGTTACCCCGTCGTCTTCAAACAGACGGTTGCCCTCACTGTCAAAAGCCTGTAGCCGCTGCTGGATCTCCATGGTCACTGTAGTGCTGTCATCGGGAAACTGCTGGTTTCCCTGAGCATCCACGGGCCAGGCTTTACGGATTGTATAGTCGGTAGTAGGTTTATTGCTGTTTACCGCCCGCACTCTTGTAATGGGGTTCTCCGTGATTCGATTTCCCTGATCATCATAAGAATAGGGTGCATCAATCTGCAAACCGCCAATCTGCATGACAGAGTGTCCGCTTGTATTGCCCGCAAGCTGCTCGCCAGTATCATTCCTGCTCTGTTTGTAACAATAACCTGTGTACGGGAACTCATTGTCCGTAACAGCGATGACCTTTCTTTCGGTCGTTCCATCTTCATTGGTGACCGGTCGTTCAATGGCTACCTCAGCCACAGAATAGGTCACCTCACCCATACCATTGAACGGATCGAGGATGTCAAGCCCTTTCAATAGAACTTCCCACTTGTTTGATTCTTTATTGAGGTCTGCAGCGGAGAGAACGATGCAATACTCGTCCAGTTCTTTTACGTAGGCAACGTTGTCTGCTGTCAAGCCGTAGTGGGCATAATCCTTATCTTCATAAATCAGCTTTGCCACGTCCGGCATACTGGTGCTGTTACTCTTTACGGTAAAGAATACGCGGGTATCGTCAGGGTTCGTTCCGTCTACGGTATCCCACTCCTTGATTATTTTAAGCAGTCCGGTCTCCAGGTTCATCATATACACACGTTGCTGGTCGCCTTGCTCCCATCCGGACATATCAACTTGCTTCCCGTCTGATGTAGCAGCAATCGTGTACTTGGTGAAGGTACGCCCGTCACTGCCGCCGGTGGACCCAACTTCTTTATAACGGTACTCGTACTCAACCACTTGATAATGACCGTCTTCGGTTTCGATATAGCCAAACTGTGAAAGATCAAGCTCTTGAATACGTGTCACCCAGGTACTCATTTGCGTCAATGCTTCAAAGCCTTGATCCGTAATTTTAGTGTCACTTGACTTATAGGTAACCGTAAAGGGCTGCCTGTAATCCATCCAGGGAGAGTTCTCCGGACTTTGATCAACAAACTGATTTTTCTGCAGATCCCAGATTCTTTTAACTCTTTGCTCTATCTGATAGGTAACCGAGACCTCCTCACCCTGTCCATTCAGCTGGCCGGTATAACTGCTGCCCAGATCTACATAAGACCCATTGTGCCAGAAGCGCCAAAACTTCTGCGCCGTAATCTGTAAGCTCGATTTATACTTTGGGATATTGCAAATCAGCAGTGTACCTGTGTTCCGGTCTGCCGCATAGTTGCCCTTTCCTGCTTCATTCCACTGATTGATAATGGTATTGAACTCACCATCCATGTCCGGGCGCTGTGAATCGTCGGTGATGAATTTGTAGGCACGCCCAGTCTCAAAGTACTTGCTGTTAAAGGGGACAACCATATTCTCCCCGTTATCGTCTTTGCTTAGATAGCCCAGTTCAAAGACAGCGTAACTGATCTTCCCCCCGTCTTTTCCGGTATCGGGCAGCCCGGAAAGCGCAAAGCTCCAGTTGTTGTCCGGACCCAGAATATAGCCCTCTAAATCCTCGTCAAAACGGACGCTGCCGCCTTCAGAGTAACCTGCATCGGTTACCCAATACCGGCTGTCAGAATATGGTGTTCCGTTTGTTCCAAACACATTCTGCGCATCACCTGCCTTACGACTATATTCACCATTTTCATAGGCATAGTTGCGCACAACACGGACTACAACAGGGGGCATATAGGCCTCATTTAGGCGATACCACTGTTTCTCAACCCGCAGTTGATCACTCTGCATGTTCCATACATCAATGACCGCCTCATCCTGGATCCTGATCAGATTCCCGTCATCGTCACGGACAAAGGTACCATCCGGATTCTTCTCAAACACCTTATCCATGGTGATCATTTTGTTTCGATCACCACTTTTAGACATAAAGACAGGTAAGAAAGTGACGCTTTCCGGCTTGTGTGCGGTTTCTACAGCATAATACTCATACCTGTATCTGACATATGTATCTTCATTGACATAGACCTCTTCCATGGGGAGTTCCCTCCATTCCCCATGGACACCTTCATCATCCCAGATAGAATCATACGAGCCGATGTTAATATGGTTATCTGAGGCCTTTACAGTCCTGCTCCACACTTCATCGTTGCTCTGGTCGTTGAACTCATAATCCGGTGCACTTGCTTCACTCTTATCCGGATCGGGTGTATAAGTGTCTGTCTCAAGATCGTAGGTACCGCGTTCTATCGTCATATACCGATACAGCCGGAATGTTGCTTCTCCCCCCTCCGGGAAGTAGAATTCTCCATCTGTATCATCATACCAGGCTTTCACCAGGTCAAGGGTTGTTGTTGTGGAGTTATGGAACTCCGTAATTTCCCGGTTTTTTACCTCGATTACCCCGGGATCCGGATTCGGATTAGAGTCCGATGCGGCAGTGAGCACCTGATCGGCACTGTACGTGGTTACAAAGCCGGTCACGGTATCCTCGACCACTTTATAGTGGTATTTGCCGGTATGCTCTACACCCTCTTTGTCTACGACGGTTCCTTCCACCGGGAGATGCACGAACAGCTTCGTCCAGGGGTTTTCGTCAGCAGTATCCGCTGCCGAGAGCTGAATGTTGCGATTGATACGTGCGAAATGATCGTCGTTATACGTGGTCTCACCATCGGCATCCAGAATATATCGCTCCAGATTGATGACGACATAGGGAACATCCGCCTCATCCGGCTGGGTTTTCTCGCTGTCCTTCATCACCCAGCTCTTCTTCACCAGAAGGCTTCCCTCGTTGGGTCCGTTGACAACATCAAGCCTGCCGTTTGTCACGCCGTTGGGATCGGTAAATAGGGGCGAGTAAACAGCACTGTAGTTGGATGTAATATCTTCCGTGCCCTTCAGGACGTGCTCTCTGGCATAATACTGAATCTCATATAGAGCACCGGTCTCTTCTTCATATCGATATTTATCCAAGTTCTCAAAGGAACCGTTATAAGTGCCGGAAGTCTTTGTCAGCTCAATGCTGTCGACGTCCGAAACCTCGGTATACTCTGTCCAGTCGCCGGGTGTGGTAAGGATTTCGCCGTTTACAGCATACAGCCGTTCTCTGCTGAACAGCGTGAAGTATACCTTGGTATCCTCCGTCACATTGGCTGTCGTAGCAAAGGTCTTATGGACTTCCAGCCTGGTCTTGCCGGTATTGACAATTGTCGCCATGCCGTTGGTCACCGAGCCGCCAAAAGTTTCAAAAACAAGATTGCCGTCGTTGTCAGTCCAGAGTACATCGCTGCCGTTATCCTGGGCAGGATCTTCAGGACTTCTTTTCAGCACGCCCGGCGTTTCGCCCACGGTGATACCGGTTTCCACCACGCGGTACACGGACAGACCACTGACTGGATCGGGTTCCAGGCTTTCCCACTTGGCGTTGGGTGCAGCAGCAGTCAGTGTCATTTCACTGCCTTCAACCTTCTCGTCGCCATTGTACAGGGCGAGCGTTACCGTAACATCGGCTGGCCAGGCGCTGGTGCCGTTCCACTGCTTCTGTGCGGTAATGGTCGTGCTAATGCGCTTATTTTCCTTATAAATGGTATCTGCCTCGAAGAGCAAGTTATCCGCACGGCGAGCTGTTCTATACTCGGGGTATTTCTCCTGCAGGTATGCGCGCAGATCGTTTTCATCGGGATACTGTGCGATCTCTTCCTGCGTAGCATAGAAGTTCGCAGCGGTTCTATTTCGGTCCTTGCTGAAGAAGAAGTAGCCTTCGACAGGCTCATTCTCATTCAGCTCGAAGCCGTCAGCCGCCCTGACTTCACGGACACGGTAAAGTGTATCCCACTGGTACTGCTCTGGCTGGCCTAGTACGGCCATATCCGCATGGATAGAGAGGACACCGTTTCCATCGGTCTTATAAATCTTTTTCGCAAACGAGCTATCCTGATACACCTGGTCGGGACCGATCGCATCAATTGTCGACCAAGTCTTTGCATTCATATCGAAGACTTGGAGTTCGAAGCAAGTATTCGCTATTGTGATGGCATAGTTGCCCTCCTGCACCTTAACCAGAGTCAGGGCACCTGTGGAGTCTGTAGAAGCATCAGATTTCACATTCTGCCACTCCTTGCTCTCAGAGTGGCTGTCGCTCCATTCACCGATGGCTTTCAGAGTAGCAGTGTTCCGAACGGTACCGATATTTACAGCGGCGTTGGGCGCAAGACCTTCCACCTCGACGTTATAGGTATATACCAAACGCAGCGGTGTATCATCCGGGACACCCGTTACCAAAATCCTCTTGGTCTTTACTCCGCTGATCTCGTCGCCTTCGTCCAGAGTATAGCCCCATCCCTCCGTGGCAGGCAAATCGATCCAGTTGTCTCCGGACTTGCGCTGCAGCTTCACACTGTTCTCCTTCAGGTTGAGGGAGACACGATGCGCCACGTTTTGGCCGTTTTCCCAGGTATAGGCTGTAGTGGAATAGGAAATCTCATCGGTCACGGTGATGGGAATGTCTTCCCGCTGTGTGCCGTCCTCTGCCGTGCAGATATGCCCACCGTTGGGATTGAGCACCACAGCGTAAGTAAGCTCATGTTTTCCGTTCTGTCCATTCCAGTTGGAAGAATCACCGGCCTTGCTGATGATTTTCGTGTTCACGGTGACGTTCTGGGTCTGATTATCGTCATCATAGAGGACATCATCCAACTGAACGTCCACATGATTCGCAAACGAAACCGTCTTGCTTCCGACCGGCGGGAACTGGCTATCATCCACCTCTCCGGCAATATAGAAGTAGAAGCTGCTTCCTTCCTTGAAGTAAGCCGGGATCTCTTCCCCGTCTTTTACAGCGGCTGTGATTGTGAGCTGATTTCCTGTAACTTCCGCACGAGGCGTGATCGCCGTCAGATTGGTATACTGCCAAGGTGTTACACCATAGCCCCAGTCACTCACCGTGGTCCAGACTGTACCTTCTGCACTCCAAAGGCCAGACATAGAGCTGCCTTTGTTCTCGCCCGGGCCCATGGCAATCTCCGTTACCTTGGAGATGCCTTCGGGTAGGGTATCGATAACAGTAATTTTTCTGGTATCCTGATCCAGATGGACCTGGACATACCAATGCAGTTCCTTATGGTCCTTGTCAATGGAGGTGCTGGTCACGTCGGAGGGATCACCCTCATTTGCCTTCTTGGTGACGCGCTCCTGGAAGGCGTGCTGTGCCGTAGCTTTCAGATCGCCTAGACTGAACTCGTTGGTTACTACGGCAGTATCATTATCCACACCGATGGTGTTCACCGTAGACTTATAGTCCAGTGTGATCTGTTTTCCTGCATAATTCTGGCCATCGGCAGCCGTGCCGGCCCAGGCACTGGTCAGCGTGACCCGAATGGTCGGCCCCGTTGAACTATACGTATTACCGCTGTCAACAGCCGGTGTATACTCCACTTCGATGTTTTCCCCAAAATAAGCCTTCAGCGTATCCACATAAGCAGTATACTGCTCGTCGGTAAAGTAGGAATGGCCGTTCATATTCTTCCAGGGAGATCCCTGGTTGAAGGTCATGTTCTCGGTAAAGACCGTCCCGGCAGCGAATCCACCCTGGGGCACGTCGATGGTGACACGCCAGGTAATCTCGCTCAGGTTTTCTCCTTTATCCGCGATAGTCAGGAATTGCTTGGAGACTTTGGCTTCGGCAGGAACATCTACTACAGCCTCCGCCGTTTTGCCGCCGGCGTTGACTGTATTCTTGACTTTGCCTGCCTTGGTTGGATCCGCAGAGGTGGGCAGCGTGCTGTACACGATGGTATAGGACTCTCCCGCAGGGAGGGAAATCTTATTCCCATTCGGTGTGACATTTACGCTTTGTCCGTTCTTGTTAGTAACGGAGATCAGCTGGAAACTGTCAGCCGCAAAGGCATCGTCTTCGATGTCCACAGAAGCATCGGTATTATTTGAGGCCGTGATCGTCCAAACAATTTTCCCGTTTTCCGTGTTGTAAGTGCCGTTCTTGCCCAAGCCCACTCCGGACTTGGAAATGTTCCACCACTTTTCATCTTCATCAATAACGGTTCCATCTGTGGCCTCGACTGAGTTCTTGCCGGATGCCTCCAAGTCCGTCTCCGCCGCCGTTGCATCATCCAGCGTATAGGTATACTCGATCACATAACTGCTGTTCGCTTCCAGCTTAGGCAGGCTTGTGACCATCAGTTTCTTTGTATTGAGATCGGTAGTAACAGTGTAGTTTTCCGGCGTAATTTCTGTACCGTTTCCATCCTTCACAGAGGTGACAGCAATGGATTTGATACCGAGTGAACCATTCGTCACTTCCAAAATGTCCGTTACTTCAACGGGATTTGCGGTTCCCCCGTTACTGCGGACAGTAACGGTATATTTCAAAGTATTCGATTCCTTACTGAAGACCCCACTGGATTTGGAAACATGGATATCCGAATTCTCATTGGCATTATCCGGATAAGTGATCTTGTCGGTCGGAATATCGATCGTTACGTTATCAAGCACTTCAATTTTCGATCCGTCACTGTCTTTGAGCGCTTCTCTGCCGATTTGAACATTCAGATTCAGTGTGTTTTTTCCGATCGTCCGTCCCGAAGTTTTCATCTTGTTGACATATGTTTCATCGAAGTCAACTAGCAGATGATACGTGTTATCTGCGCCCTTCACCACCTTGTATGTGAAACTTTTGTCCCCCGTGATGGTGTCGTAGGCGTTTAGTTCTCTGTTCAGATATTCATCTGGCACGATAATATCTTTGCCCAGAGTCAAATCATATTTTGTCTGACCATCTGTTGTCTGATCTCCCGTAATACTTGCTGATGGAATGGTAAATTGAAGCTTCAGCTTCATATCATATCTAAAATTATACTCATTATAGATAACATCTGAATTCAGAGAGGTTTCAATGCTTGTCGCTGCCTGCTGCAAATCCGCATAATCAGCCTGTGCCGGTACGCCAAGAGGTGCACCGGCCGCTTTTTTTCTGGTATACGCGACACCATAGGGCGTAAACTGTTCCGAGTCGAAGACCAGTTCATTGCTCTCAGGTTGAGCATCTTCCGCCTGTTCGATGATCTCAGGTGTATTCTCCCTGTCAAAGTGGATGACTTGCGCAGTCTCCTCGGCATATTCACTCTGCATCGGGGTGATGGTTACACGAACCGGGATCTCAGGTTCAATCTCGGCACCATCCACATCACGGAAGCTAATATCGACTGCCTGAACCTCCAGGACCTCGTCCTCTTCCAGCATCCGGGCAATGTCATTTTTCAGTTCATCACCGTCCAGCGGAGAAACAATCATCTCAACTCCTTCAGGGAAAGCGCCCTCGGGGGCTTCGACCGTGACCTTGATTCCGCCGGCCGTTCTCTCCCAGCTCTGTGCGGGCATGGGAACGGCGGGTGCAGTTCCTTCTTCGGCTGGCTTGGTTTCCTCGACCGGCTTTACTTCTTCTGTCTCTTTCTTCTCTTCTTCCTCGTCGGTGGTCATGACGATGAAGCCGTCGTCTTCACCTTCGATGTTGTCTTCGTTCTCGATCACATCAGGAACGAAGTTCGGGTTCTGCGGCAGGATGCCGTAGCCGACGATCTGTTCGTCGTTCAGGTAGTAGCCGAAGGTCGCCACCGCGTCCGTGCGGTCTCCCTCGACGGTGTTGATGGTGCCGTTCTCCGTGTCCACGTGATAGACGATACCCATGTGGTCGATGGTCGTGATGTCGTCGTCAACTGTGTCGAAGAAGATCAGGTCGCCGGCGGTGGGGATATAGTCCCGCCCGGCGAAGAGCTCACCCTTCTGGAAGCTCTCGGCCATGAAGGCGGCCGTCTGGTTGTTCGGGACGTTCTCGGCGGGGATGCCGGCATAGCGCAAGCAGAAGGAGACGAACATCGCGTCCCACTCCGCGTACGGATAGCCGTACCAGGCGCCGTAACGGGTATAGCCGTGCGTGACCCAGGCGTTGCCTGCGTCGTTCAGAACGGCTTCAAAGTTATTTGGGCTCTCGCCGCGGCCCTGCTGGGTGGCGGCGACGAGGACAAGATCCTCTGCCCAGTTTCCGCTGAGCTCCATGCCGTCGAAGTCGCGCTCCCAGTCGGACGCGCTCTCAAGGTCCGCGTTCGGATCGCTGACAGGCATCTCGGGAGCGGTGTTCACGGTCTGCTCGGGTTCACCCGTCTCTTCCGGCTCGTCGATGGTGATCTCCTCCGTGTGGAAGCAGCCGGCGTCATGAACATGGACCGGCAGCTCCGGCTGGTTGCAGATCAGCGCCCGCTCGATGGTATAACAGTCATCCGTATGAACGTGGGCGCCTTCCCCTTCCGGGATCTGACAGATCAGTTCGCCGTTTTCATCAAAGCACTCCTCGGAATGCTGATGACCGGGGTTCTCCTCCAGGTCGCAGCTGAGCATCCTGCTCTCTGCATAGCAGGTATCATCATGCGTATGCGCCTCCCGCTCCGGAAGGGTGCAGACCAGCGTCTCCCCCTCGTAGCAGTCGTCGTTGTGCACGTGGGCCACCGGCTCCGCCCCCTCGCGCGCGTAGGGACAGTCCAGGACCTCCCTGGTATAGACCTTCGCGATGGCCGTCTGGTGGAAGCCGGCGAAGGTCCCCAGCGAGACGATCATCGACAGACACAGAATCAGCGCGAGTGATCTGGTCCGCCTCTTGTGGTCTTTCAGGATCCGATTCAACAGAGACTCATTCATTTTTCAACCCTGCCTTCTTACGTTCATTTATCATGCGGCTGGAGCATTTGGATTAGTATCAGCTAATTTTAAGTTCTGTTATGTCTAAGGTAATATAGCACAGAGCCTCTCAAGGTACAAGATATTCAGGAAAATTTCAGAGGAATTTTTCCTTGCTCTCAGCACTTTTTCCGATTTTCAGGTTTATTATAGCGAATCAACCGTCAACAAAAGCGTCAATACTTCCATCTTTTTTGCGTGCTTTATAGCGTCATCAGAAAAACCAATGAGCAGAAATTGGGTTGTAGACGCTGCAGTTACTGTGGTATACTGCAGTTACAGAAGGGGCGGTGAGATCTGTATGTCAAATAATCGAAACCAGAAAGCGGCCATCATCGCGCTGATTACCGTGGTCGTTCTGAGCCTTGCCGCCGTGTTCCTGACGATTCACCTTTTGAAAGATTTTGACTTTTCCTCTGTAAAAATGCCTGTTCTGCCCTGGTCGGAGTCCACGGCTGTGCCAAAACCTCAGTCAACATTTGATCTGACCCCGCCCATAGTACCTGTTCCGTCGCAAAAACCATCTTCCACGCCAGGGATCTTCTCCGTACCGGCTCCGCTTCCCCGGTCAACGCCCGATTCTTTATCAGCCTTTGATTCTGTCTTCTTTGGAACCTATAAGGATCATCCGATTGAATGGCTTGTTCTGGACCGGCAGGATGACCGCCTTCTGCTGCTCTGCAAGCGCGCTCTGGAAACACTGCCCTATGACAACGCGATCAGCTCATGGTGGCTGCGGTCTCCCGGTCTTTATCCCAACTGCGCTGAGTATGTTTACCGCTCCGGAGCATTTTTCAGCGGCATGGCGAACCGAATGTATGTTGATGTCAGGCCCGCCATGTGGATCGAATGGCTGGTGGGTTCATAAATGCAAAGCCCGGAAGGGTTCCCTTATTGGGTCCTCTTCCGGGCTGTTCTTATTTCCTCTTGCACACAGGAGCAGGTGTTACCCTGCTCCTGCATTTTTGTGTTATGCGTTTTCTTTCCTGCGGCGCCAGGACTTGATCGTCAGGATCGCGCCTGCCGTGACCGTCATGAGACCGCCCAGCGCCAAGACTGTTAAGCCGTAAAAGCCAGTGGTACATCCTGTTTAACACCGGTTTCCCGCTCGATCATTCTTGCCCAGGTAAGCCTGGTAACCTCGTCTACAAAGCACTTCTCTTTGGGAGTAGCGGTGTAATATCGAATGCCAAACTGTTCGCAGATTTCAAACAGCAGCTCTAAGTACCGTATATCCTCTTGTTTAGGTAAGGCAACATATCCCCCGGCTTCTTCAGCCAGTTCATCTATTCTTTCCGAATAATAGGTGTCATGATACAGCATTCTCGTCTCCCCTTTCTGTAGTCATTATGCGAGATACTTTGAAAACACCCGCCAAGCTTCCGCATCAGCAAGCATAAATCTTCTTGGGCCTCCACTCAGGTTGTTTGTAATTTCAAGCGCGTGAAAATCTTTTCTGTAATGCTCTGCAAGTTGTTCTGTTTTTGCTTCAAAGATAACCTCGCCCCGACCTCCATGATCGATAGAATACTTAATGCCAAATGCAATCATAGCTTCTCCGATTCCCGTATATTTTCTTCCCTGCCTATTTACCATAGTTGGATTACTATGCGGTGCACTCTCAAGATAGAGGATAAGGACATACGCCTGCTTTCCAATAATCTGATATGCTCCCAATGCGATTAATTCTCCAGAATCTGTCTTCATAGAAAACTTATCAATTTTCGGGGCTTGCAGATAGTCGCTGTTCCACTCAGTTTGCCATCCTGCCTCAACTGTCTGTTGTATTTCTTCAGCAGATGCAGGCTCGATACTGACAAATACGGTACGCTTTGTATTCATCTCTATGACAAAAGGGCAAAAAACCATACAGCATCATTCCTCTATCTTCTCTTCTTACGGTTCATTATACGCAATCTCTGTGAACAATTCAAGGCAGTTTCAACAATTAACCGAAGTTAGTCTCTTCTAATTATCCCTTATTACACAGGGACTCCCGTTTCCGGGAATCCCTGTGTTTTTGTTTTGCGATTGTCTCTCGCCGGGCGTCAGGAAGCCTGCTTCTCTCCGCGGCAACGGGAAGCCGTCCTCCGCAGCGTCAGGATCGCGCCTGCCGTGACCGTCATGAGACCGCCGAGGGCCGTGAAGAGCGTAGTACCGATTCCGCCGGTCTGGGGAAGCTCGTAGCTGCCTTCCGGTGTGTTTATAATCGTTCCTCCGTTACCCGCATTCCCCTCAGTTGGAATCTGTGTACTCTGTGTACCCGTTATAGTTGGGCTTGTATAGCTCGTATTATAGCCCGCCAACACAGTTTCCGTCACAAAGTAGGTGTACTCATCCGTCACATTCTTGATAGTACCTATCTTTGGCAGATTCTGGATCTGGAAGGTATATTTCTTTTCCTCTGTACCTGTCTTCTCCGTAAGCGCCGGTGCGTTTTCACTCTCGATTGTGAAGCCGGTCGATGTTTTCGTAATCGTATATGTTCCTACAGGTTCAGGATTACCATCTTGGATCTTTCTGCTCACGGTTACCGTAATCGCCTGGTTTTCCGGCCAGTCAGCATTATTCTGCGAAACATCCTTCCAGATTTTTGTGAACTCAAAATCCGTGACCTCATTGATAAGCGTTACCTCATTCTCGGCGGGAGTACCCGTTCCATTGCCGCTTTCGGTTCCTGCAGACTGTGCCGCACCGACCGTTGCCGTCATTCCGGAACTTATCACGGTATAAGAAATACCGTTGATCAGCGCCAAAGCTCCGTTGTCTCCGCTCACAATCGGATTCTTATCCTCATCCAGCTCATACACGTAGTATGTGCCATAGGGAAGGTCAGAAATCGTAACTGTGTTGGATCCATTCCCAGTTACTTTAATCTCTCCTGTTGCTGCTGGTGTCGTGTTTGCCTTCGGACTGCCATTTTCCACATCGGCTGCCTTATAAACAGCAAAGTAGAAGGTGCCTTTCTTGCTGGCATCTATCACACCGTTCGTCTTGATTTTCTTGGTGATTTCTAGCGAGCCAAGATCAATATTGTTGGTAAAGGTCGCAGACGCCTGCGCTGCAGCTGTGTCTCCGGCGACAACCTTCACAGTTGTGCTGTACGAAGTAGAAGTCTGGTTATTGATCTTGCTGATAGAAGTACCATTGGTCGGCTTCGTCTCGGTGATGGTATAAACACCCGGCGCAAGATCGGAAATCACAACGAATTTATCGGCCGGCAGATTTGTAAAGGAAGCTGCATTATCAATCTTATACTGCGTCGCAACACCGTTTTCGACCTTGATTACGACGGTTTTATTTACCGTTGTTGCCGTTCCGGGACCGGTAATGGTAAAGGTATACTCTCCATTTGCTGCGGTGCCGGTCGTAGTTTGGCCATTGACAGTAACAAGCTTGGTGAGTTTCAGCGCGCCATTTTCCGTTCTGGAGTTTGTGAAGCTGATGATTTCGTTTTGCTGTGTCAACGTCCCGGTGTGTGGCCCACCTCCGGAAACGGTTGTCGTACCAGTTACATTTCCATTTTCATCGTAAGTGCTGTAGGTGTAGGAAACAGTCAGTCCTTTTGAATCTATTTCTTCGACCTTATACTTTGTTCCTGTTTCAAAGCCCCAGAACATCATCTGGTCTTTGTCTCTCAGCTCAAACTCACAGACTCCGTTTTCAAACGTATAATTTTTATTTGATGCGTTATAATCTGTGTTAACTGTGCCGTCATCCTTCAGGACTGAGACTTTGAATTTATAATACTGCTCTTTATCAGTATTATTTGAACTCTCTACCTTTTTTTCAACAATAAGTCCCTCGAGCGGGTAGTTTTTGATCTGCATGGAATCGTTGTAATAGTAGATCCAGTTATTCTCACTATAGTCCACCAGATCCATGTCATCGGTTAGCGTCACCAGATAATCAAAACTGATCGCCGCGTAGTCAGGAAGAGGTGCGACTTCCTGAACATGATAGGTCACTTCGGGATAATAATAGAGCTTATACTTATCACCATCAAGCTCAATCTCGCCATTTTCATCCGTCGTCAGGATGAGCTCTTTCGCATTATTGTTTTTTTCACCAAAATCTACTTCTGGATTATCTGCAAAGATTTTGAATTGGACGCCTGCCAGTTTCTTGTTTGAGTCATATCCGTCAACCTTCACGATCTTAAACGATGCAACTGAACCTTTTCCGTCCTCTGCGGTGCCGTTAGACACTAACTCTTCAATGGTCTCATGTTCATCTTTTACGCTTACCGTATTGATTATGGTTTGCTTACCGGTTCCTCTAACTTGGGCAGTATATTCGATAATTACCTTGGTAGAATCAGGAACCGTATAAGTCGCTACGGTTGTTCCATCCGATCCGCCGCTTAATGAATACGGTACCGTTTGCCCCGCCGGGTCCGTAATAATACGAATTGAACTATAATCCATGCTCAGGTTCGCGCTCATAACATCGGTCATCTCCATGGGCTCTCCATTGTTGAGAGTCGCCTTTTGGGAGTTGAAGGTGATTCGATACCGAGCGCTTCTAATTATATTTCCGTCATCATCGAACGTTCCGAGATCATCTTTGTTTAGAAGCTCCTTGTTCAGATAATCATACGTTGTCGTATAGTCGAACTTGCTCTCATGGTCTCCCCATTTGGCTGTATTCACCAGATGGTGCTCGCCGCCGTTTGCGATTGCAAGCTGCTCCAGATCAACGCCGTCCTTCAGTTTCAGGTAATAGATGATCTTGTAGTAAGGATAATATTGTCCATTGTCCATCATCGGGACGGAGTTGGCTGTCAGCAAAATACCGTCGGGTGTATCCGTATAACTGATTGGGTATCTTCCATCGTCCTGAGAGTACTGGTTGCCGCCCCAGATCTTCATGTGGTTCCAGGTAGATGCTTTCGAAGTATCTACCTCAAGCAGGTTCGTATCGAACGTGTCTTTTACCCTTACCGGTACCTCGGAAACACCGGAAAGAACGACAGTATACATGAAGGAGCCGTTGCCCTGAGATAGTCCGGTTTTCTCAATCCCCGGTTTGGAGTATGTGACAGTTGCCTGAGCCTGTTTTCCATTAAAGGAGATCTTATTAACATGATCTTTCCACCAATTAGGGCTTCCGTCTTCATAGCTGGCATTCAGCCAGTCCTGGTTAACTTTTGTGGTCAGTTTGACCGTAATTGTGTGTCCGCCGGCTTGCCCTTGAAGACCTGTACTTGTTTTTCCGGTGTCCTGGTAAAAGGTGATTGTTAAACTGCCATCCGTTACAGATAGATCATAACTTTCACCTGTAAGCAATCCTGAAATATCAAGACTGCCATCTTTAAAAAGGTCATAATTATTCTTATTGTTATGCCAGAACACTGGGAGAGTATCAGTAACAACCGCCTGACTCAGACCTTTTTCCGGAACGGAAAGAGTTGCTACCCATGTGACTTCCTGCGTGTTAAAAGACTCAACATTTTTCGTGACGCCGATCTCTCCGGCCGGTGTAACATCTGTGCCGTTTGTATTACCGTTCGCGGTATTATCCACATGAACAGTTACTCCTGACCCATTTACTTGATCCATATCGACTACTGTCTGGTATTTTATCGTGTAATGATATGGTGTTGTATCCGTCTCCGGAATTGTATAGGTCCATGTTGAATCACTGTGGGCCGTAAGGCTACTGTAATCAATATTTCGGGTTTCAACCAGGTTGCCGGAATGATCTCGTACCTCAACCGTAATGCCGGTTCCGTAATACTTCATATACGCCTGAGAAGAAGCACCGATCGTGTCCGTCACGGTATAACCGGCTGCGGATGCCAGAGCAAGCGGATTGTACTCAATTGTCCAGTCCAGAATCTTATCGCCTTCTGCCGTTGTTCCGCCATCGGCTCCGGCGCTCTTGGACGTCGTATTGAAATTGATTTCACGGGAGAATTCACTGGTGTGCGGTTTGCCGTCCTTCGGTTTGACTGTAGCGGTGTTTTTTGTCTGGTCGACCGCGATTTTTCCATCTTTATCTGTGTCTTTGCCGAAATCCACATTGGCGGAATACGTAATGGTGATAGTTTCCCCATTCTGCATGGACGCGAATGTATAGTCAAACCCCTTGGTTGCAGCATTGCCATTGTTCGTATAAGAACTGCTGTTCCCGGATACCTGAACATCCTTGTTGAAGATCAGGGCATCCCCGGTCAAAACATCTTTGACATTGACATTCGTCACATCGCCGTCGGCGGTTACCGTAATTGTATAATGAAACGTTCCTGTTGTTTCGTCGAATACACCTTTCTTTTCAACAAATGCCTGTCCCGGCTCCGGCTCATCAAAGATGATATCTCTTATGATAACATTATTAAATTCTATAATTTCTTTTGATCCATCAAATGCCCCCGTGTATCTAAAGCGGAAGCTTACATTTGTAGAGTCATCCAGTTTCGGATATTCAGGATCGTCTTTATCAAAATGAATCGTTAAATTGCCTTCTGTGTCAAGTATATAATGAAAGTCAACCTCGTAAGTTTTTCCTTTATAAACAATTTTAACGGTCTCAGTACCTCTCTGTTCGCTCAGAATTGTAATACCCTCCGGCATCTTATAGGTGAGACCACCTACATTATTAGTATCGAACTGGAATGATGCGTCTTCACCAAAGGTAAGAATAATGGAATACGGTGTGTTTTTCTCAACATGATACGTTCCATCTGGCTCCAGTGTCGCTCCGGTGATTACAGCGTTCTTCAGAAGTTTAGAAAGATCTGTAGTTACCTGAGTATCGGTCACCGTGATGATGTAGATCTTTTCTCCGATCCGGACTCTGAGCTCATAGGTATCCGCGAACGCAATATCGCTGTTGATGTAGTATTCTCCGTCAACCTGCGTGAGATACAGTGCGCCCGCGTGGTCCTCTCCCCGGATGAGGGTCAGGGCTGCATCGTCGATGCTGCCTTCGATCCCAAGCACCGCCAGAACATCCGCCAGACGGTAGCTTCCCCGGCCCGGAAAGCTCCATGTCCTGCCTTCATAGGTGAAGTCCACCGTGTACTTCAGGACAAATTCCGAGAAATCGTTCGTCTCAAAGGTAAATCCGGACACGACTTCAAGACCGGTGTCGTCTGCCGCTCTGCTGATGGTATTCAGATTGATTTCCGTTGTCTCTCCGTTATGGATATGGAACAGGCGAAAGTCTCTGCCGACCACGTTCGCTGGAAGTTTGACTTCAACCTGGAAGCCGTCGTACTGATCTGCGGAAACATTTTCCAGGCTGATGTCAAACACCTGATAGGCGCTCAAAGCAACTGCAGTGCTGTCGGGAGTGCCTTCCTGGGCTTCAACGGCCGCGATGGCGCTCTCGCTCTTGACCTCATCAAGAACTTCGGCCTTCAGCTCGGCGTCTCCGGGAAGATACAGCTCTCCCACGGTGCTGACGGTTGCGGTCTCGTTGCTGGCTGAGGTCTCACCCTCCGCTCTGACGTCGATATGGAACTTCGCGCCGTCCTGCATGGTGATGACGATCTTGGCCTCGCCGTCCTTCAGGACGCGGATCTCGTTGTTCTCGTTCACGACGGCGACTTCTTCATTGCTGCTGGCGATCGACACGATCTTGGAGACAAAGGTGTCGATCTCGGTCTCATCGACGATGCCGAGGCCCTCGACGATCTGCGTGAGGGTCATGTTCTCAGCGCCGGGCATGGAGGAGGTAAAGGTCTTTCCGTCCACCTCATACTCATATTCCACCTGATAGGTATAGACGATGGCATAGATCGTGAAGGCATCGGCGTCGAAGACGACCTCGCTGTTGTCAAACTCGGTGCCCACGGCCTGCTCGACGAGCTCCGCGGTCTGCTGGGCGATGTCCACGTGGACGACGCTGGTCTTCTCTTCTGCGTTCTCCGTCGCCGCCGGGGTCATGACCACGCGGATGGGGACGGCAGGCTCGATCTCATGTCCATCGGCATCAAAGAAGGTGATGTCCACGGCCTGGACCTCCAGGACCTCGCCGTTCACCGCGTCGGAGACGGTGTCCTTCAGGCTGTTGCCGTTCACAGGGGTAACGGCTATCCGGGTATTCTCCGGGAAGGCGCCCTCGGGGGCATCCACCGTAACCTTGATGCCGCCGGCCGTTCTCTCCCAGCTCTGGGCGGGCATGTCAGCGGCGGGCGCGGTCTCTTCTACAGTGTCCCCGGTATCTTCGTTCTCGATCTTTGCTTCGTTTTCTTCTTCCTCCGTGGTCACGACGATGACGGACTCAGGCTCTTCGTTTTCATCTTCTGCGGGTACGAAGTCTGGGTTCTGCGGCAGGATGCCGTAGCCGACAATCTCTTCGTCGTCCAGATGATAGCCGAAGGTCGCGACGATGTCGCTGCGGTCGCCCTCGACAGTGTTGATGGTTCCGTCTTCCGCGTCCACATGATAGACGATGCCCATGTGGTCAATGTTCGTGATCTCATCGTCAACCGTGTCAAAGAAGATCAGGTCTCCGACGGCGGGAACATAGTCCCGTCCGGCAAAGAGCTCACCATTCGAGAAGCTCTCGGCCATGAAGGCGGCCGTCGGGTTGTTGGGGACGTTCTCTTCAGGGATGCCGGCATAGCGCAGGCAGAAGGAGACGAACATCGCGCTCCACTCTTCGGCATAGGGGGCGCCGTACCAGGCGCCGTAACGGGTATAGCCGTGCGTGACCCAGGCGTCGCCTGCGTCGTTCAGAACGGCTTCAAAGTTATTCGGGCTCTCGCCGTGACCCTGCTGGGTGGCGGCGACGAGGACAAGGTCTCTGGCCCAGTTGCCGCTGAGCTCCATACCGTCAAAGTCGTGTTCCCAGTCGGAAGCGGTCTCGAGGTCCGTGTTCGGATCGCTGACCGGCATCTCGGGGATGGTGTTCACGGCCTGCTCGGGCGCAACAGTTTCTTCCGGCTCATCGACGCTGATCTCTTCCGTATGGAAGCATCCGGCGTCGTGGACATGGACGTTCAGCTCCGCCCTTTCGCAGCTCAATACACGCTCGATGGTGTAACACTCTTCCGTGTGGGCGTGGGCACCTTCGCCCTCCGGGATCTGGCAGATTAATTCGCCATTTTCATCATAGCATTCTTCAGAATGCTGATGGCCGGGGTTTTCCTCCAGGCCGCAGGTGAGGCGCCGCTGCTCGGCGAAGCACTCATCCGTGTGGGTGTGCGCCTCCAGCTCCGGCAGGGTGCAGACAAGCGTCTCCCCCTCGTAACAGTCGTCGTTGTGCACATGCGCCACCGGTTCCGCCCCTTCATAGGTATAGGGACAGTCCAGGACCTCTTTGGTATAGACCTTCGCCTGCGCCGTTTTATGGAAGCCGGCAAAGGTCCCCAGAGAGACGATCATCGACAGGCACAGAATCAGCGCGAGTGATCTGGTCTTTCTTTTACGGTCTTTTAAGATTTGGTTCAGCATATTTTTATTCATTTTTCAGTCCCACCTTATACGGAATGTCATAATGAATACAATTTAGATTCGGTGCGGAAACAGGCTGTTATAAGCCAATTTACTCCTAAAATAGTATATCACAAGTACCGTACAGCCGCAAGGTACTTCTGCATTTTTTCATGCATTTTCACACATTTTTCCATTCTCGTCTGCAAGTATACCAGACCAGGCATCAATAAAAGCGTCAATATTCTCCATTTTTTTGCGCAGAAACGCTTATGAACGTAAAAAATCCCGGCCTGTGCTCAGGCCGGGATGCTTGTTTTTATTTTAATTTGCTAAATATTCAGTTTATATTCAGTTATTATCTGCTCAGTCCGCGA
>Ga0256404_1005854_pt1 | contig 21094 bp, 15 predicted proteins | sample RumenRJG_01DNA_FD_185990 | JGI IMG/M metagenome (GOLD analysis project Ga0256404, IMG submission 185990) | Bovine rumen microbial communities from Lethbridge, Alberta, Canada - RJG_01 | ecosystem: Host-associated > Mammals > Digestive system > Stomach > Rumen | place: Canada: Alberta | collected...
CCTGCATGAGGGAGGCCAGTGCGGAGGATGAGAGCAGCATGACGGCCGTGAGGACCAGGGCGATCACGCCGAAGAGCCAGATCCCGCAGCCGATGATCTGTCCCGCCTCATCCTTCCTGCCGGCGCCGATCCGGAGGGCCACCGACACGGTCAGGCCCATGGCCAGGCCGGAGATCACAATGGTCAGGGTCTGCATCAGCATGCCGCCGGTGGAGACCGCCGACACGTACTCCTGGGCCCTCGGGCCGCCGAACTGGCCCACCACCAGAAGGTCCACGGCCCCGTACATGGTCTGCAGGAACAGCGCTGCCAGAACCGGCAGCGCGAAGCGGACCAGGGGCCCGAAAATAGGCCCCTGCGTGAAATCGTGGGTTTGTTTTCTGTTCTGTTCCATTTTCATATTTCCTTTCAGGCAGGACCCGATTATATCACAGAAAAACATGGCCAGTGAACCAGTTCCCTGGCCATTGTTTCTGCCTTTTGCCTGGGTGCTGATCCTTTTACAAGATCACCCATTTGGAGGATGCGCGCGGGAGCGGGGCTGGGATATAGTAATGCTATAGTGCGGAATTGTCCGCCGACTGAAGGGAGGATACAGAATGAAAAAAACCAGGTATATGATCTGCGCCGGGCTCGCGGGTCTTGCGCTCTCGGCGGCTCTGTGGCTGACGGGCTGCGGCAAGAAGGAGCCGGCCCCCACGACAGCGGCCCCCACGACAGCGGCTCCCACCTTCGCGGCACCGCCTGAGACAGAGGCGCCCTTCGTTGAGGAAGAGCCTGCGAAGAACGAGCTTGATGCGTCGAACCCCATTCCCGGCATCAACAAGGAATACGCCATGACCGAGCAGGTCTTCGAGGAGGAGAACCTGAAGCTCATGCTGCCCGAGGGTGTTGAGGCGGTCAATGAGGGAAGAGGCGAGAACAGGGGCCATATCACCGTGACCGACAAGGAGAACGGCTGGAAGCTGATGTTCCGTCCGGACAACTTCTCTCTCAACAACATGGTCAACAACGTGTCGGGCACCGTGATCTACGACGGCAACCCCATCAAGACCGACTGGTCCCAGGACGTCTCCGGCACCCTGGCCGGCTTCCCGGTCCGGATCTGGGCCAACAACATCCGCAAGGGCTGGCTCCATCCCTCCAATGAGTCGGACGCGCCCGCCGTGGACATCATCATGGACTACGGCGAGACCCTTGTGGGCGAGTGGCTGGGCATGCATATCCGCCTGGAGGCCCTGGACCCGAAGGACGACACCAACATCTACCACTATCTCTACAACAGCAAGCTCCGCGCCGTGCTGAACAGCTTCGAGCTGATCAAGACCCCGGATGGCAACGAGATCACGGTCAACGGCATCACCGCCACCTTCCCGGCCCGCTGGCCCGTGAAGACCGGTGAGAACTCCATGGTGGCGAACCTCCGCTCCAGCGCGCTGAGCGGCGGCATCACCATGTCCACCCAGTACAATCCGGACCCGCAGCACCACGTGGACAGCTACGAGGGTGAGCAGTTCACCCGTACCTACGGGGCCAACGACTGGATCGGCGTCATCGCGAAGCACACCTTTGAGAAGGGCGAGGACGAGGAGCCGACCATCCTCCACTCCATGTACCTCTTCTCCAAGTTCAACGAGAAGATGACCGCCTGCGTGCACGTCAGCAACAACAGCTGGGATCCCGACGGCTTCAAGGCCTTCCTGGACAACGAGCAGTTCGTGAACCTCATGAACTCCGTGAAGCTGGATCCCGCCGGCTGGCATCAGCCCGGCACCGCCGAGGTGAACGGCCTTCTCTCCAGCAGCGGAAGAATCATGTCCTACTCCGGGTCTGAGGAGACGTTGGAGATCCCGGCCATGATCGGGGACTACAACACGGTCTACATCGGCCCCAACGCCTTCGCCAACAACACGACCCTGAAGAAGGTCGTGCTTCCGGAGGGCGTGACCGAGATCCAGGGCGACGCCTTCGCCGGCTGCACAAGCCTGGAAGAGGTGGTCTTCCCGGAGACCCTGAACTATATTTACATAAACGCCTTCCGGAACTGCCCGAACCTGAAGGATGTAGTCCTGCCCGAGGCCTGCTCCGTGGTCGGCGCCTCCGCCTTCGCGGAGTCCGGCAAGGGAAGCTTCACCGGCAGCGCCGCCGTCTATGACCGCCGCTGCTTCGCGGACAGCACCTTTGAGAGCATCAGCCTGCCCGCCGGCTCCGACATCTCCGCGGACCACATCTTCTACCAGACGGCTGCTTCCAAAGTCGAACTGCCTGCCGACCTGGAGGTCCTGGGCGAGGGCGCCTTTGCCAACACCGAGAACATCCACGAGGTGATCCTGCCCGACACCGTGCGGACAATCGGCGAGGGGGCCTTCCTCAACATGCGCGGCCTCATGAAGCTGAACCTGCCGGAGGGCATCGAGGAGCTCCCGGAGGACATGACCGCCAGCACCACCACCGACGTGATCGTGGTGCCGAAGAGCGTGAAGAAGATCGGCTACCAGGCCATCTACGACGCCAACATCGTGGTCCTGCAGAACCCCTACGTGGAGCTCGCGGGCGGCGCCATCGACGGCGACTACGTCTACATCGAGAACGCGAAGGAATTTGTGTTCCCGGCGGGCGACAGGGAAGTGATGGTCGGAAGCCGCGTCTATCTGGACGGGGTCTACGACCCGGCGAATGAGATCCAGGGAGATTTCTACGCTGCCACAAGCTTCAGCAGCCAGGTCTACCTTCCCATGGACGCCACCGAGGCGGAGAGCGATTCTCTGGACGCGTACCTCGCCTCCATCGGGTTCCGGGAAATCGCCTGGATCTGCGGCACGGACAAGGAGTTCCTCCCGGACAGCACCTATGACTTCGATTCCGAGAAGAACACCATCACCGGCTATCACGGGGACAGCAAGAAGCTTGGCATCCCGGACTACGTGATGCAGACCGACGGCACCTTCTGGTACACCGCCAACGTGTACTCCATCGCCGATGAGGCCTTTGCGGGCAAGGGCTTTACCACGGCCTACTTAAGGGGCAACTGCGACGACGGAACCGGCGCCCGGATCCTGAAGGACAACCCGGAGCTGAAGGATATCTGGTTCAACACCCAGATTCTCTTCGACGCCCAGAAGGAAGGGACGATCTACGACCCGGCCGCCTTTGAGGGCGTTCCGGAGGACGTGACGGTCCACCTGCCGGAATCCTTCACCGAGGACCAGCGGAAGCTCGTGGAGGATTACCTGCACAGCGTCAGCATGCCTGCCGGCGCCACCTTTGAGTACTACAGCCTCCGGGACAAGGCCTATGAGGGGGCCCCGGCAGAGACCGCCGCCGGAGCAGCAGAAACCGCTGCCTCCGCTGGCGCCGCGGCACAAGCCGCGTCTGGCGAGACCTACATCAACGACGGCACCATCGGGGGCCTCTACCAGCTCTATGACTTAGGCGGAATGCCGGTCGCGGAGTTTGCCGGAATGATGGGCGCGGACGTGAAGACCGTTGCGGAGATGATCCAGGTGGAGCTGACCGATGACGGCAAGGCGAAATTTACCTCTGACGGCGAGACCCACGAGGTGAACTGCACCATCGACGGAGAGAACATTACCCTGGAAATCGGGGAAGAGAAGATGGAGGGCACCCTGAAGGACGGCCTCATGAGCTTCAACATGGACGGCGAGAGCATGACCCTGGCGAGACTGACCGAGGCTGCCTTCGCGGCCCCCGCGGCTGCGGACAAGGGCGAGGCTGAGGTCTGGAAGGGCGTCTACACCAAGTTTGTCGGAGATGCCGACGACGCGAAGAACGAGGAGGATGCCTTCTCCCTGGAGCTCTATGACGACGGCACCGGCGTGCACCACCGGGACGACCTGGACCTGGACGTCACCTGGACCTTCGAGGGCGACAACGTCACGATGCAGGAGACCTTCCTGGGCGCCGCCATCGACTACACCGGATACGCGGAGGGCAACACCCTGCACCTCTTCAACGGGGACCCGCAGGATGACCTGACCTGCGAGTACGTGTACGAGAGACAGTAACCGGGATAACGGATCCCCACAGGGAGGGCCCAAAAAGCAGATCAGTTACCAGATTCAGTAAGAAAAGCCCCGGGGCGCGGATGCGTCCCGGGGTTTATTTACTTCCGCGGGTCAGCTCCCAGAAGGCCACGGCAGCGGCGGCGGCCACGTTCAGGGAGTCCACCCCGTTTGCCATGGGGAGCTTCACCGTGAGGTCGCAGGCGCGGATGGCATCCTCCGGGAGTCCGGGCCCCTCGGAGCCCAGGAACAGGGCGCACTTTTCCGCACTGTGCAGGGCGGGGTCGTCCACGGAGACGCTGTTGTCTGTCAGGGCCATGGCGGCGCAGAAGAAGCCCCGGGACTGAAGGAAGCGGACCGCCCCGGCGGCGCCGGAAACCTGTGCTGCAGTGGCTGCCGTATCCGCCGCGCCGGAGACCGGGACCGCGTGGGCTGCCGCCCCGGCCGCAGGGTTCTTGCCAAGGAAGGTCCAGGGGACCTGGAACACGGTGCCCACGCTGACCCGGATGGCCCTGCGGTACAGCGGGTCCGTGCAGCCGCGGGTCAGAAGGACCGCATCCACCCCGAAGGCCGCGGCGGAGCGCACAATGGCCCCCAGGTTCGTGGGATTCATCACGTCACAGAGCACCGCCACCCGCCGGGCGTTCGCGAGGAGAGACTCCGCCGGGGGCAGCTCCTTTCTCCGGAAGGCGCAGAGGGCGCCCCGGGTCAGGGGGTAGCCGGTGATCCCGGAGAGCAGGGCCTCATCGGCCGTGTGGACCGGGACGTCGGAGAAGTCCTTGAAAAAGCGCTGGAGCAGTGGGGCTCCCTGGCCCGCCGCCAGCCGATTCTCCAGGAGCAGGGACACCGGGGTGAAGCCCGCGGAGAGGGCGCGCTCGATGACGGTCAGGGTTTCGGCCACAAAAAGCCCCGCCCGGGGTTCGTCCAGGCGGAGCAGTTCGGTCTCGTTCAGCCGGGCGAAGAGAGTGAGGGCGGGGTCGGAAAAATCTGTCAGCTGATACATAATCACGCTTTCTGTTTTGCGTTTCCGAGAAAGATGGAGATGGTGTTCATCATGCTCCGCAGCAGGTAGTCCAGGGCGTAGAGGGCGCCCTCGTCCCTGGGGAAGGCCTCCCGGGCGTGCGCGATCAAGGGCAGGACGTAGCGGTTGGTCTCGTCGATGTAATCCTGCATTTTCTCCGGGGTGAAGGCGAAGACCATGGAGGACAGGTTGTGGCAGCGGTCCATGAGCTTGGTCAGGATAGCCAGCCGGTGCACCTCGTCTGTCCCGGAAAAGCCGGCGAAATACCGGGCCTTTGCCTCTGCCCGGGTTTCTCCGGGCTGCTGGACGTAGGTGAGAATCCGGACCGCCTCCTGGACCTCCTTTCCGACGGGAAGCGCCTCCGGGGCGATGTTGCAGTCCTCGCAGGTGTCGTGCAGAAGACAAACCGCAAGGAGGCTGTCCTCGCGGTAGCCCAGAGCCAGGGCGTGGCTCGCCACTGTCAGCGGGTGAATGATAAACGGAAGACGGGAGGGGCCTTTGCGCCGCTGGCCCATGTGGCACATAGCAGCAAAACTGAGAGCGCTGAGAGTCTGGTTCAGATCTCTGCGCTCGGCTACCCGGGCGATGCGGTCATTGAGCTCCGTTTCCTGAAAGAGACGCTCTTCGGCCGAATAATTTGTCATGGATACCCCTTTCCCTTTGTTATCATTTTGACAGTTGGAGGGAGTGAAGTCAAGGAAAGGAAAGTTTAGAAATAAAGTCTGACAGTTATGCGGCAGAATTCAGAAATCACCCGATCGGATGATGACCGGCCAGAAGCCGGGTGCTATGATACAGGTATGAATCCAGCTTCATAAAACAAGTGTCCCGCCCTCTGCGCGGCTCTGTACAGGGAGCGGACACCTCGGCAGAAGGGCTGCCGGAAGGGAGGAGAAGCTATGAAACGAGCAATGGCATTGCTGTTCAGCGTACTGCTGGCGGCCAGCCTGTGCTTTACGGGCTGCGGAGGAAAGCAGGAGACCAAGGGAGGCTCCGGCGGAGGTAGCGCCCAGGCCACGGAGAAAGCGGCTGAGAAGCCGGCGGAAGACCCGATTCCGGGCCTGTACCGGGTGGAGAGCTTCGCGGGTCTCGGAGCAGAGGAAATCTATGAGATGATGGGCGCGAAAAATGCCGACGAGTTCCGGGACTCCATGACCATCGAGCTGAAGGAGGGCGGAAAGGGCATCGCGAATTTCGACAGCGACCCGTCAGAGATCACCTGGAAGGTGGAGAACGGCGTCATCACCATGCAGGATCCCGGTGATGCCTCCCAGACCATGACCGGCGAGGTGAAGGACGGCGTCATGAAGCTCACCATTGAGGGCGAGTCCATCTATATGGCCAAGAAGGGTTCTGAGAAGGCGGCCCTCGAGATGGCGGCGGCCAGCGGCGAGACCAGCGAGCTGGCCGAGATGTTCCAGGAGATGAAGGACCTGGAGAGCCAGGCAGACAACATCACGGAGCAGGGCAAGGAGGCTGTCGACAAGGCGGCTTCCCAGGGCCAGGAGGCCATTGACAAGGCGGCTTCCGATGGCAAAGCCGCCATTGACAAGGCCCTGGAAGAGGGACAGAAGGTCCTGGAGAAGGCGGACGGAACCGCCGCGGGCGCTGTGGAAAAGGCCTCCGGAATTGCCGCGGGCGCTGCTGCTGGGGCGGCCGGCGCCGCCGAAGCTGCGGGCAAAGCGGCAGACAAGCTCCTGGGCGGTTCTGACGCGCAGTCCGGCGAGCTTGGCAAATATGTGATCTATGAGTACGAGGCCGGCGGCCAGAAGGTCAGCCACGACCTGCTGGTTCAGTCCGGCATGGGCGACACCTACCTGGAGCTGAAGGAGGGCGGCAAGGCTGAGCTCTACCTCTTCAACCAGGCCGTTGACGCCACCTGGGAGCCCGGTGTGGTCACGGTGTACGGCACCTCCAAGTACACGTATGAGCTTGACGGCGACATGCTGATCCTCGACATGGCGGGCGTGACCTACTACATGCTGAAGGACGGCAGCGCCCCCGCATCGACCGCGGGTGCCTCCGGAAAGACGGAGAAGGCGGAGACCAAGGAGACTGAGGCAGCTTCCGGCGGCAGCGGCGCGGCGGCCCTGGATTCCGAGTTCGACCTGCACGGCCTCTACACGGTCCAGTACTCCTCCGACGTGTTCCGCACGGCGGATTCCAGCGAGTTTGGCGACCTGGTGAACAAGGAGACCGAGAACAAGGTCTACATCACCACTCTGGACGGCGACATGGTGAAGGACAAGACCGACGTGCTGAACGGCACCAGCGGCGCGGAGAAGGAGACCTTCACGGTGGACGGTCATGAGGCCACTGTCTGGGTCTACGAGGACTGGCTGGGCTACCAGTGCGACATGATCATCCCCATGGAGTCGGAGGTGAAGTCGGATGAGGGATGGGACATGGACGCGGTCTACATCTACGCCGGCGGCGACACAAAGGAGGACGTCTACAACGACGACATCCTGGCCATCATGAAGAGCGTGAAGATCACCGGCAAGGCCGGAGAGAAGAAGGCGGAGGAGACCACGGCCGCGGAGACCACGGCGGCTGCCGCGGCAGAGGGCCCGGCGGATATGCCCTCCGGCGACGGCATCATCCCGGACGAGCAGGTGAAGAAGGGCTACGTGTACCTGGACAAGATCCTGGGAAGCAAGGCCTTTGACATGACTTACGACGATCTGGTTGCGTACTTCGGCGTCCCCGGCCTGTTCAAGGGCGAGGAGTACTCCGACCACATGAAGTGCAATTACCGATACTTCGACTGGGTCTCCGACAAGAATCAGAACACCTTCATCCACGTCAACCTGAAGGAGGATGCCGACGGAAAGTACACGGTCAGCGGCTACAACTCCAGCGGCTTCACCGGAAGCCAGGCGGCGGATGAATTCCTGGAGGAGCTTCAGGCGGAGGAGAAGGAGAAGAGCAAGGCGGCAGCGGCCACCATGGCCATGAAGGACGTTGTCCTGGAGGTCTATCCCTTCGGCTCGAAGGACAAGGCCATGAATGTCAAGGTCCAGATTCCGGAGAAGGAGTGGACCGAGGAATCCAAGAACGGCACCGGGAAGATCTACAACTGCGAGGACCTCTCCAAGACCTTCGGCGTGGGCTTCATCCAGATCAAGACGGACAAGGAGCTCGCGAAGTTCGACTTCTACAAGGACAAGTTCGAGAACTACAAGGAAATCGACTCCAGGATCATCGGCGGAATCGAGATGCAGGGCCGCACCTACAAGAACATCGGCTACGAGTGGACCGAGTACATCGGAGAGGTGAAGGAGGGCTGCGCGGTCTCCATCGGAATCGTCCGGGTCGACACCGACGAGGGAACCATCGGCGGAAAGATCATCGACAGCATCAGCTTTGAGTGAGGAGCTTGAGTGAGGAGCTTGAGCGAGGAGCTTGAGAGAGGGCCTTTAAGAGGATTCACAGAGGAGACACAGGGCGCGCCGCAATGCGGCGCGCCCTGCTCTTCAGCGGGCCCGGAGGAGCAGGGCGGTTCCGAATGCGGGCCCGGCCTGCAGACGTGGGAGCGGTTTCCGGATGCGGAAACGCGCTCCGGAGAAGCTGAGTTTTCAGCTTGAAAAAATAGGCTTGCTATTTTGATTGGAATAGAGTATAATGCCTTTCGTTGGAGATATAGCTCAACTGGGAGAGCATCCGCTTGACGTGCGGAAGGTCGCAGGTTCGAACCCTACTATCTCCACTAGAGAAGCCGCTGAATAAGCGGCTTTTTTGGTATGATAAAACGAAAGGGGGCTCAAAGAGGGGCTCAAGCTGAACCGAAAGCCCTGATTTCTCCTAGGATTTTGGACTTGATGGTCAGTTCTTGATTTTCAAGGTGACCATGCTATAATAATTTACAGAAGGCAGCCGGTAAGGGGTGGTATGGACCCCCATCCCGGCGAATATGAACAAAGTAGAGCTGCTCACCTCGCCAAGGCTAGAGCGGCTCTACTTATTTTTTCAGGTTCAGAATTGCAACCATCAATATTGACCCTGGTCGTCCCGGTTCCCGCGGGCGCAATCGGGAAGCGATCTCCCCGATTGTGGTGCGCCCCCAAGTCTGATACAATGACATGAGTCCGGCGCTGCCCTGGCTGGCGCTGCCCCCAGAGGGCGCCGTGCAGGCAAATGCCGTGTAAACAAACGCACAGCAAGCAAAAGCAATGCAAGCAAAAGCAATGCAAGCAAAACACATGGAAACTGTAGTTTGGAGGTTTCCCCTTGAAAGATGAAATTCTGAAGGTGTCCCAGTCCAGTGTGGCCCAGGCCCTGGCGGCGGATTATTTCTGCATCTACTACGTCAACACGGAAGACGACAGGTTTATCGAGTACAGCGCGTCTCCGGAGTACCGGGCCTTCGGCCTGCCCACCACGGGGGATGACTTCATCGGCTTCGGAAGGAAGCACTTTGAGCAGTTCATTTATCCCCCGGACCGGGAGATCTTCCTGGCCCGCTTTACCAGGGAAAACGTGGTGAACACCCTGGACCGGAACACCACCTTCACCATGACCTTCCGCCTCATGTTCGGGGAGCGGCCCACCTACGTGCACCTGAAGGTGACCCGGATGATCGAGGACAAGGGGCGTCATGTGGTGGTGGGAATCAGCAGCGTGGACGAGCAGATGCGGGCCCGGGAGGCATTCGAAAAGGCCCATCAGGACCGGATCACCTACAGCCGGGTGGCCCAGGCCCTGGCGGGGGACTACTTCAGTATCTACGTGGTAAATCCCGACACGGGGGAGTTCACGGAGTACAGCTCCGCCGACGAATACGGCCAGCTCGGGGTGGAGAAGTCCGGAGGAGATTTTTTCAGTCTCAGCCGCACCAACATGAGCCGGCTGCTGCATCCGGACGACCGGGAGCGGTTCCTGGCGGTGTTCACCCAGGACCGGGTCATGCAGACTCTGGAGAGGGACGGAAGCTTCACCATGAAGTACCGGCTCATGTTCGGGGAACGTCCTGTCTACGTCAGCATGAAGGCCTCGCTCCTCAAGGATGAGCACAGCCGCCACCTGATCATCGGCACCAACAACATCGACGCCCAGATGCGCCGGGAGGAGGAGTACCGGCTGAAGATGGCGGACGCCAGGAACCGGGCGAAAAACGACTTCCTCGCCAACATGTCCCACGACATCCGCACCCCCATGAACGCTATCGTGGGCTATACCAACATCGCCCGCGATCACATCGGGGACGCCGGCCTGGTGCGGGATTCCCTGGAGAAGATCAGCTCCTCCAGCCACTTCCTCCTGTCCCTCATCAACGACGTTCTGGACATGTCGAAGATCGAGAGCGGGAAGATGCAACTGAGCCTCAGGCCCTGCGACCTGCTGCCGGTATTCCGGCGGATCGAGGACATCACCTCCATGCAGGCGAAAAACAAGGCGCTGCAGATCACCTACAACCGCACCGGCATCATCCACACCCGGGTGATGGCGGACGAGCTCCGCATTGAGCAGGTGCTGATCAATATCATCGGAAACGCCATCAAGTACACCCCGGAGGGGAAAAACGTGGACCTCTTCGCGGAGGAGGAGCCCCTGCCTGGCCAGAACCGCTCCCGGTTCACCTTCCGGGTCAGGGACACCGGCATCGGCATCAGCGAGGAGTACCTGCCCCACATTTTCGAGAGCTTCACACGGGAGCAGTGCACGACCATCAACCGCGTCCAGGGCACCGGCCTGGGGCTTGCCATTACCGCCCGGGTGGTGGAGCTGATGGGCGGGACCATTTCCGTGAAGAGCCAGCTCGGCGAGGGCTCGGAATTCACCGTGCAGCTGGAGCTGGAGACCCTGGAGGCGCCTGCCGGTGCGGCCGGAGAGCCTCAGGCAGATGAGGGGAAAGCCGGGGCAGCGGCCGGGAAAGCTGGGGCAGATGAGGGGAAAACCGCGGCAGCAGGCTGGCGCATTCTCCTGGTGGAGGACAACGACATCAACGCGGAGATCGCCTCGCTGATCCTCTCTGACAGCGGTATCCGGACGGAGCGGGCCCGCGACGGGAAAGAGGGGCTTGAAATGCTGGCGGATGCCGGCGAGGGCGGCTACGATGCGGTCCTCATGGACATCCAGATGCCGGTGATGAACGGGTACGAGGCCACCCGGGCCATCCGGGCGCTCCCCGGCGAATATTTCCGGAAGCTTCCCATCATTGCCATGAGCGCCAACGCCTACGACGAGGACGTGCGGAACTGCCTGGAGGCGGGCATGGACGCCCACATCGCGAAGCCCTTTAACCCGGCGGACCTGATGGCCCTGCTGGCGGAGAAGCTCCGATAGTATAAACAGTAAGGGAACTGAACAAATATGGAATCGTTTTAACACAAGGAGTCACAGAAACAGATGAGTGAGACGAGTGTAAAGGCACAGGTTTTTTTCAGTGTCGCGGCGGGCAAGCAGCTGATCGCGGAGGGGCTTGCCTCCAGAGCGGATATTCAGGAGGCCCTGCGGGAGCACACGGTGGTGGTGATCATGGGAACCACCAATGGCTACCTGGCGGAGGAGCTCCTGAAGCTGACCGGATCTGAGGGCTTTGACAAGCGGGGCTTCTTCCGGGGCAACACCCGGCCGGCGGGGCAGAAGCTCTCTGCCGCCCAGAGTGAGACCGACCTGGTGATCGTGAAGGGCGAGGTGAGGCGCGATCTGACCATCTATGACGTGGTGAATGACCTGAAGAAGGGCGACGTGATCTTCAAGGGCGTCAACGCCCTGCACTATGAGAGCGGCACCGCCGGTATCCTCATCGGGGACGCCATGTCCGGAACTATCCTGCCCTCCACCGGGGTGGCGGTGGGCAGAAGAGTGCGGCTCATTCATCCGGCGGGACTGGAAAAGCGGGTGGAGAAGCCCATCTACGAGCTGGCCCGCGAGGTGAACAGCCCGGACGTGCCGGGCTTAAGGCTCTTCCCCACGGCGGGGACCCTCTACACGGAGCTGGAGGCCATGCAGGACCTCTTCCAGGTGAAGGCGGAGCTCATTTCCGCCGGCGGAATCGGCGGATACGAGGGCGGCATCTGGTACCTCTGCGAGGGTGAGGCAGACGGAATCGCGAAACTGAAGGAGACCGCGAAGCGGCTGATGACACTGCAGCCCTTTGCGCTTTAAGAGGCCATGTCATTTTTAAAGGGGACATTTTTCCTGTTCTTCCCGGCGGTGCTGGTGCTGTACCACGCGCTGCCGGGCCGTTTTCGTGCCCTCTGGCTGCTTCTCTGCAGCCTCTGCTTCTACTACCTGGTAAACCCGGCCTTTGTGCCGGTGCTGCTCTGCTACATCGCCTTCACCTTCGGCGCCGGACTCCTGCTGGAGAAGCACAGAACAGCCAGCCAGGCCGAGAGCGGGGCCGGCAGCGACACCGAGAGCGGGATTCAGAGTAAGGCGGGCGGGGCCGGCAGCGCGGCTGAGCGTCGGGCCGGCACAGCGCTTCTGGCCGCGTGCCTCGTGGCCCTGTTCAGCATCCTCCTCGTCTTTAAGTACCTGCCGAAGGGACCCTTCCTCATCATGCCGGCGGGGCTCTCCTTCTTCACCTTTGAGGCGGCGGGCTACCTGATCGACGTGTACAAGGGGCGGGAGGCGGAGAAAAACCCGGTGATCCTGGCCCTGTTCCTGTCCTTCTTCCCCCAGCTCCTGTCCGGTCCCATTGCCCGGGCGGAGAGCCTTCTGCCGCAGCTGAACAGGCTTAAGGAGGAGCGGCCTTCCCTTAAGAGGAGCCTTCCGGCGCTGTACAGCGGCTTTTTCCTGCTGCTCTGGGGCTACTTTTTAAAGCTCGTGGCGGCGGACCGGGCGGCCCTCTTCGTGGACAAGGTCTTCGGGGACTTCCCCAACTACCCGGGGACGGTGGTCTTTGTCTCGGCCCTCCTCTACGTGCTGCAGCTATACTGCGACTTCTTCGGCTACACCACCATCGCCGCCGGCGCCGCCGAGATGCTGGGCATCAAGCTGGAGGATAACTTCGGCGCCCCCTTCTTCGCCTCCTCCTTCGGGGAGTTCTGGCGCCGCTGGCACCGCTCCCTGACCGGCTGGTTCCGGGACTACCTGTACTTCCCCCTGGGGGGCAGCCGGAAGGGACAGCTCCGGAAGTACGTGAACATGCTGATCGTCTTCACGGTCAGCGGCATCTGGCACGGAAACAGCCTGAATTTCGCGGTCTGGGGGCTTTTAAACGGCGTGCTCCTGGTGTGGTCCGACTGGACCATGCCCTTCCGGAAAAAGCTCTGCGGCCTTCTGAAGCTTGATCCGGCGAGCTTCAGCCACCGGCTCTACGCCTCCCTGGTGGTGCTCCTGGAGTTCACCCTCGGCACCGTGTTTTTCCGGGCCCCCTCCGTGGGAGAGGCCCTGCGGATTCTGAAGCACATGGCGCTGCACCCCGGGATCCGGGCCTTCCAGCAGAGCCTCTTCTTCGCGGAGGGCGAGGCCATGCCCGGTGCGAGAGACGTGCGGATCCTCCTCTTTGCCCTGGGGGTGCTCCTCTGGGCCGACTGGCAGAAGTACCGGGGAAAGCGGGTGCGGGACTGGATCTTCGCCCAGGAGGCCTGGTTCCGGGACGCGCTGATCATCGCGGCCCCGCTCCTCATTCTCTTCCTCGGGATCTGGGGGGAGGCCTTCACGTCGTCCAGCTTTGTCTATGTCCACTTCTGACGCAGGGGGAACCGCCTTGACAAAAACACTCACAAAACTACTCCGGGGCGTCCTGGTGCTGCTCCTGTTTCTCTTTCTCCTGACGGAGCTCAGCTACCTGCACCGGGGCTACGACCGGATGATGCGCTTTTACGGGCTGAAACGGAACAGCGTGGACGCGGCGGTCATCGGCACCAGCACCACCTTTACCGCGTACATGCCCATGGAGGCGTACGGGGAGCGGGGGATCGCCTCCTGCGTCGCCGCCACCAACATGCAGTTTGAGAACACCCTGAAGTACACCGTGCGGGAGGTGCGGAAGCGCCAGAACCCGCGGCTCATGGTGATCGACGTGATGCCCTTTCTCCGGGCCCACTACGCCGGCACCGACGCGTGGAATCCCGGGGACCGGGACCTGAACATCCGCTACAACGTGGACAGCCTGCCCCACGGAGCCGCCCGGTTCCGGCTGATCAGTGAGATCTGCCGGGGCTTCGGGCTGGGACCGGACAGGGTGTTCTACTACTGCTTCGACCCCATCCGCTACCACCTGAACCGACCGGACCTGGTGCGCTTCCACAACGCGGTGAAGGACCCGGCCCGGGGCTTCCAGCACCTGCAGAAGGAGGGCGGAGTGGAGTTCCGGAAGGCCGACATGCCGGAGGACCGGGGCCAGGAGCTCCCGCTGCCGGAGGCGGAGGAGAAGAACCTCCGGGACCTTTTGGCGGTCCTCGCGGAGGATGCCGGCATCGCTGGTCAGTCGGGGCCTGCGGGGCACACCGGCGCCGCCGGTCAGTCGGGCTCAGCGGGCGATGCGGGCTGCCGCGTGGTGTTCTGCTGCCCGCCGGTGTTTCTGGACACGGAGGAGCAGATCGGGCAAAAAAATTACCTCCGGCGCATTCTGCCGGAGGCGGGATATGAATTCTGGGATCTCACGGAGGAGCGGGAGGCAGCGGGCCTCCTGGCGGAGGAGGACTACCGGGATCCGGTGCACTTTGACAGCCTCGGGAGCCTGAAGACCACGGCCCTCCTCACGGAGCGGATCGCCGCGGCGGCAGAGCTGCCGGACCGGCGGGGCGACCCCGCCTGGGGGGACTGGAACGAGGCCCTCGCCCAGTGGAAGGATCTGAGGGGCGGCTACCTGGCGGTGGACACCGCCGCCGTTGGGCACAACTAAGAAGCTGCGGCCCGCGGCAGCCCCTGACTAAGAAACAGCTGTCCCGCGGCAGGCCCTGCCGCCGCGGGATGCGCACTTACAGCTCGTAGGCAAACTTCATATGGTGCCCCTTCGCCGTGAGGGCGGCCTTCGCGCCGACGATCATCGGCATGGAGGGGGGCAGGTGTCCAAGGTCCGCGTCCATCAGGACGGGGACCTGATATTTTTCCAGGATGGCGGTGACGGCCAGGTACTGGTCCAGGCCCATCATCTCCTCCCCGTAGTGCAGGGGGCGGCCTATGACGAAGCACTTCACGTTTTTGAACCAGCCGCAGTGCTCCAGGTGCCAGAGGGCCCGGCGCATGTCGAAGACGCTCAGGTCGCAGGACTCCAGGAACCAGATGATGCCGTCCTCCCGGTACCGCTCCGCGAAGGCGCCGACCTGGTCGTAGCAGGTGCCGGCGAGAATGTCCAGAATGTCCAGGCATCCGCCCAGAAGGCGGCCCTTAAGGGCGAGGGGCTTACTGAGACCGTCGGACAGCCCGGAGGCCCCCGGGAGCAGGACCTTCAGCCGGGTGGTCTCCGTGAGGTTGTAGGGCTCCAGCGGGTGCTCCTCGTCCTTTAACCCCTCCAGCTCCCACTTGCCGTAGCTCTCGATCTCGTTCCGCTTTCCCATGAGAAGGTCCAGGGAATCCTGCACCACCTTGTGCCAGGGCTCCATGCCGAAGGCCGGGGCGCAGGGGCCGTAGATGGACGCGGTGTCGCAGAGCGTGGGCAGGAGGAAGGTCAGGTTCGTGTTGTCCGAGAAGCCCATGTACCAGAGGGGATCCCGCCGGCGGATGGCCTCGAAGTCCACGTGGTCCAGGATTTCGCACATGAGCTCGCCGCCGCCGCAGGAGATGAGGGCGTTGAGGGAGGGATCCGCAAACATCTGGTTGATTTCCTGCCCGCAGTTCTCCGGGGTGCTGCTGATGCCGATCCCCTCGCCCTTCAGGCAGTTGGGGCCCCGCTTCAGGGTGAAGCCCAGGGAGGAGAGCACCTTCTGGCCGTTCAGGAAGGCGGAGTGGTAGGGCTCTGTGGCGCAGCCGAAGGACGGCGCGGCGAAGCCGATGGTTCCCTTCGCAGGGAGTGAGGGTGGAATACGCATGCGGGAGACCTCCTTTTCAAATACTGTCGAATCGTTTCCGCGGGCCGGGCGGAGCATCTTCTGCAGGCCGGCGATCATCCCGGCGAAACGCGCGGCGGAAATCCGCGGTCCGGTATCTTTCGAAAAAGCGGGATTCGGCTTATAATAACTCAGTAAAAGTCGCTGAAATAGTCGTGATAAAATGCCTTTTCTGACCTTTTTTCCTCTGACATCATAACAAAATATGATCTTAAGGTCAAAAGGCTCAGATTGAACAAAGGAGTAACTGCTCATGTCAGCAAAGAGGCTCACTGTGGCGGGGTTCCCGCTGCCGGTCTATCTCATGATTCTCGCCGTAACCTGTGTCGCCATGTACACGGAGAGCGTTCCCTCCGGCATGGTGGGCGGGCTTGTGATCCTCATGGTGATCGGCGAGGGGCTCTTTGCCCTGGGAAAGAACCTGCCGGTGGTGAAGGTCTACCTGGGGGGCTCCGTGGTCTGCATTCTCGGCGGGGCGGTGCTGGCCGCCTCCGGGCTGATCCCGGCGAAGACCCTGGGCATCGCCGACGCCTTCGTGAACGAGGAGGGCTTCCTGGTGTTCTACATCGCGGCCCTGATCACCGGGAGCCTGTTCAACATCGACCGCAGCCTGCTTTTAAAGGGCGCGGTGCGGATCCTGCCCACCTCCATCATAAGCCTCGTGGTCGGCACCCTGGTGGTGGGGCTCCTGGGCATGCTCCAGGGCATGACCTTCCTGGAGAGCCTCCTGTACGTGATGATCCCCATGACCAGCGGGGGCATGACGGCGGGCGCGGTGCCCCTCTCCTCCATGTACGCCCAGGCGCTCTCCGTCGACGCGGGCCAGGTCCTCACCCGGATTGCCCCGGCCACGGTGCTGGGGAACGTGGTGGCGGTGGTCTACGGCGCCCTGGCGAAGCGGATCGGGGAGCTGAAGCCCCATCTCACGGGAAACGGCAGGCTGGTGAACGACGGGAAGCCGGTGGATGAGCGGCCGCCCATGAAGCCTACCTTCCAGAACCTCTGCACGGGGCTTGTCATCGCCCTCCTGTTTTACCAGCTGGGGGCCATCTGCCACCGCTTTGTGCCGATCATTCCCACCTACGCCTGGATGATCATCCTGGTGGTGCTGGTGAAGGGCACCGGCATCCTGTCGGACGACCTGGAGGATGCGGCCCGGGAGTGGGGGGAGTTCGCGGTGCGCACCTGGACGACGGCATCGCTCACGGGCATCGGCATGACCCTCATTGACCTGAACACCATCCTGGGGTCCCTGACGCCCCTGTATCTCCTCACGGTGGTGGCCGGCGTGACCGCCATCACCCTCACCGCGGCGGTGGTGGGCGGAAAGCTCATGGGCTTCTATCCGCTGGAATCCGCCATCGCCGCCGGCATGTGCACCACCAACATGGGCGGATCCGGCAACGTGGCCGTCTTAAGCAGCGCGGAGCGGATGGAGCTCCTGCCCTTCGCCCAGATCGTGACCCGCTCCTGCGGGGCCATGATGCTGACCCTGGGGGGCATCCTGATCCAGCTGCTCGCCTGACCGGCACTCTGACTGGCCGCCCGCCGTTTCGGCAGATCCGGAGGCGGCGGCTGCAGCGCCCGCGGGCGGCGAAAACTGGTATCTCTTGTGAAGGATTCGAAAGCTGTGCTATGATGGACCAGAAGGATATTATGTCAACAGAAGGAATCGATCCCCGGGCCTTCTCGGAGGACGGCTATTTGAAGGACCAGGACTTCACCGAGGGGCTGAAGTACGGGTACTGGCCTTCCTCCTACAACGGCTGCGGCTGGATCGCCGTGTACAACGCCCTGCACGCGGCGGGGCTGAAGTCCGTGCCGGAGAAGGTGTTCCAGGAGATGCTGGACATCCTCCCCTTTGAGGGGCGGAGGGGCACCCCCTTCCGGACGGTGGCCCAGTACTACCGGGAGCGGAAGCTTCCCCACCGGCTGTACTACGGCAGGCGGGGGCTCATGAACCGCCTGGCGGCGGATGAGAGCGTGCAGATCGGGATTCTCCGGTACGGGGAGGGCTTCAAGCGGGTCATTCCCCACTACACCGTCTTTGTGCGGGCGGAGGGGGACCGGTTCCGCTTCTTCAACTCCGACGACGGGCAGGAGGATATCACGGTTCCCATGGCGCAGTTTGTGCGGGAGCACATGAATCCCCGCTTCTGGGCCCGGGTGCTGGTGCCGGGGGAAGGCGCGGGGCGCGGGAAAAAAGCAAAAGAGGCCGGAGCTCCAGGAGCCGGCTGAGAAACCAGGCGGACAGGCAGAGAGACAGGAAACCGAACATGCGGCTGACAGAGGCAAAGGTCATTTTATCCACGCAGAACGGCATGAACCCCTACCGGGGACCGGGAGGGGATCCGGCCTTTGTGGACGCGCGCTTTTCCAAGGCGCGCCGCAAGGGGGACCCGGAGGAGCCCGAGGCCAAGGGGAACGCCCCGGAGCTTCTGGAAATCGCCCTGCGGAGGAAAAAGAACAAGTGCATGATCATGGCGGGGGGCATCTGCGACCCGTACCTCCCGGAGGAGGCGGAGCTGCGTTTAATGCGCAGGTGCCTGGAGGTGATTGACCGCTACGGCTACGGGGTCTGCCTGCAGACCAACGAGCCCCTCCTTCTGAGGGACCTGGACCTTCTGACCAGCATCCACCGCAAGAGCCGCTGCATCGTGGAGACGGAGCTCTGCACCGTGTCCGATGAGCTCAGCGCAAAGCTTGAGCCGGGGCTCTGCCCGCCGGCGGAGCGCATCCGCATGCTGGAGGAGCTGAACCGGGCGGGCATTCCCGTTGTGGTGCGGCTGACCCCCGTGCTTCCCTGGGTGAACGACAGCCCGGCGAACCTGAAGGAGCTCCTGTCCCACTTCACCCGGAACGGGGTCTACGGCATCAGGAGCATGGGCTTCACCTTCATGATCCGCTCCGGCGGGAGAAACGCCTTCCGGGAGCGCTTATCGGCCTGCTTCCCGGATCTCCCGGACCGCTACGAGACCGCCTTCGGCCAGGCCTCGGAGCTGAAGCCGGAGACCTGGGAGGAGCTGAACCGCATCCTGGAGGAGACCTGCCGGGACTACCACATGGAGTGTGACGCGGCGAAGCTCTTCACCTGGATGCACGCCTTTGTGGACCGGGAGGCCGGCGCACAGCTGAGCCTCTTCGATCTCTGACCGGGGGATGCCTATGGACGCGGGAAACAGCACGGTGCGCATGCACTACAACTTTGTGGGACGGGTGCAGGGAGTCGGGTTCCGCTACACCGCCTACTACGCGGCGAAGCAGCTGGGCCTCACCGGCTTCGTGGAGAACGAGTACGACGGCTCCGTGACCATGGAGGTCCAGGGGCCGGCCTTCAAGGTGGAGGAGATGCTCCGCATGATCCGGGAGAGCCGGTGGATCCACATCGACTCCGCCAATCCGAGGAAAATCAAGACTGTGGAGGGAGAGCGCTCCTTCCGTGTGAAGGGGTACTGATGCAGGCAGGAGATACAGAACTTGCAGAACAGGCCGAACAGGCAAAGCGGCTTCCGGCGCGCACGCCGGCACTCTATTTCCGGCTGTTCCGGACCTGCTTCGGCATAAGCCTCATGGCCTTCGGCGGCGGCATGGTGGTGATCTCCACCCTCCAGGAAAAATTTGTGGACGAGTACGGGTACGTGAGCCAGGACGAGATGATGGACCTGATCGCCATCGCCCAGTCCTGCCCCGGCGTCATGGCGGTAAACTCCTCGATTATCGTGGGCTATCACGTGGGCGGCGTGCTGGGGGCCCTGACCACCATGCTCGGCACGGTGCTTCCGCCTATGGTGATCCTGTCGGTCATATCCTTCTTCTACCGGGAGTTCCGGGACAACCCGCTGGTTGCCCTGGTGTTGAAGGGCATGCAGGCCGGCGTGGCGGCGGTGCTGATCAACGTGACCATCACCATGTGCAGGGCGGTGCTGAAGGACCGGAAGCTGTGGACCTTCCTCCTTCTGGCGGGCGCGGCCTTCGCTTCCATTGTGCTGGGGACAGATATCATCCTCCTCATTGTGGTCTGCGGGATCCTGGGCGGCACCATGGTCTGGCTGGAGGAGCACCGCGGCGGGCAGACAACCGGCGGAGAGCGGCAGACATCCAATGGAGAGCGGCAGATGTCCGGCGGAGATCAGCAGACATCAGATGGAGAGCGGCAGATGCCCGGCGGAGACCGGGCCGGATCCGGCCTGAACCGGAAGACGGGAGGGGAGTGAGATGCTGTATTTAAGACTCTGCGCCACCTTCCTCCTGCTGGGGGCCTTCTCCTTCGGCGGGGGCCTTGGCTCCATGGAGCTGATCCGGAGCCGGGTGGTGAACCAGCAGGGGTGGATGACGGACGCGGAATTCACGGATATCATCTCCATCTCCGAGATGACGCCCGGCCCCCTGGGGATCAACATCGCCTCCTTTGTGGGGGTCCGGGTCGCCGGGGTTCCCGGGACGGTCATTGCCACCCTGTCCTACGTGCTGCCCTCCTTCTTCCTGGTGATGCTGCTGGCCCTGTGCTACTACCGCTGGCGGCAGCTGGACCTGGTGAAGGGGTTTCTGAAGGGGCTCCGGCCCGCCGTGGCGGCCATGGTGATGACCACGGCGGTCAAGCTCACGGCCAATGCCCTCTGGGGCGGGTTGGACAAGTTCCCGGGGGCTGAGACCAATCTGACGGCGCTGGCTCTCTGCGCGGTCTGTACGGGCCTGCTGCTGGCGAAAAAGCTGACCCCGGTGAAGGCCATCCTCTTCAGCGGGGCCGTCGGGGCCTGCATCTACGCGGTCCTGGGAATGTAGTAACAAATAGGCTCCCGGCCACAGCTTCTGTTTTGCCCGGGTGCTGGACAGTCACAGAATGAGTTCCTCGACGTCAGTTTCCTTTCAGCGAGGTGGTTTTTATGAACACATATGACCTGATCATCATCGGCAGCGGTCCCGCAGGCCTTGCGGCTGCCATCTACGGTGTGCGCGCCAGGCTCTCCCTCATCGTGATCGAGCAGGAGTTTATCAGCGGCGGCCAGATCGTAAACACCACGGAGGTGGACAACTACCCGGGCCTGCCGGGCATAGGCGGCTTCGAGATGGGCGAGAAGTTCCGGGAGCACGCGGAGAAGCTGGGGGCGGAG
>Ga0256404_1005855_pt1 | contig 21093 bp, 12 predicted proteins | sample RumenRJG_01DNA_FD_185990 | JGI IMG/M metagenome (GOLD analysis project Ga0256404, IMG submission 185990) | Bovine rumen microbial communities from Lethbridge, Alberta, Canada - RJG_01 | ecosystem: Host-associated > Mammals > Digestive system > Stomach > Rumen | place: Canada: Alberta | collected...
ACTCTACGAATCTGTCAAAGTATACAAATAACTATGTTACTCAGGTCTTTGAGGACTCCCGTGGCTTGATATGGGTAGGAACACGTGAAGGTGTGAATATCTGGAATCCAAACAACGACCATCTGGATTACCTGACAGAAAAGAATGGGTTGTGCAACAATAACATTTGTGGTATAGCAGAGGATGCCAGTCACAATGTATGGCTGTCAACCAGCAATGGTGTCAGTCGAGTTGTCATCCAAAGGAATCACGAGAACGACACGTATAACTACGGTCTTTATAACTATACACGCAATGACGGACTGCAGGGCGACGAGTTTAACATTGGCTCTATCCTCATTCGTCGCGATGGCAACGTAGTAATGGGTGGTCTGAATGGTATCAACTGGATACGTCCAAAGACCATTGACGAGACTGTCAGTCTGCCACGTGTGATGCTTACCCAGTTATTTATTGGTGAAGAGGAAATCCTGGTAGGTCATTCTTACAATGGCAACATCCCTCTGACCCAGGCACTCAACGAAAGTAGTCGCATCCAATTGAAGAGCGACCAGAATACCATTACCATCAAATTTGCCGCCGGCAACTATAACCAGAGTGAGCGCCTGCAGTTCATGTATGAGATGGAGGGTCTGGACAACAACTGGCATGATGGTGATGCACTGAAACATGGTGTCACATTCACAGACCTTTCGCCGGGAACCTATAAGCTCCATGTCAAAGCCGTCAGTGCGGAAGGAGCTGTCAGTAATCAGGAGCGTGTCATAGAGATTGTTGTGGCTCGTCCCTGGTTCCTGCAGTGGTGGATGATTGGTATCTATGCCCTCATCCTTATCATTGTCATCTACATGTGGAAACAAGGCATGGACCGCATCCGTCTGTTGTGGAAGAAGAAGAAAGCAATTCTCGGCGAACTGGTTCAGCAGCGTGAGGAAATCAAGTCGGCCAGTGATGACTTACGTCAGCCAATGTCGCGCATGACGACTATCATCATGAATCTCTCAGAGAAAGAGAGCACGCTGGAAGAGCGCGAACAGCTCAATGCACTTCACGCCCAGATGCTGCAACTCATCACGCGCGTCAGCGATATGCAGACCATACTTGAGAATCCGGAGGAGAGAGCCAAGAAGGCTGTACAAAAGCACTTCGAGATTAACGCCAAGGGTGAGATGAGTCTGCCAGACCTGCTGAGTGAAGAACTCACATCTGAGATTCGCCCCTATCAGGCAGAACTCCCAACAGCAAAATTCCGTGTTGTCTTCGTTGACAGCAATGTAGAGTTTATCAAGTTTATCAAGTCGCACCTGAAGTTTGTTTATGAGTTCCATACTTATAACGATATCCATAAAGCTGCCACCGATATCGAATCCATGATGCCAGATTTGGTTATCTGTAAACAGGACATGCCCAAGATGACAGGTAGCGAACTGTGCAATAACATCAAGATGCACCCCACGCTTAACCGCATCAAGTTCGTACTGATGACAGACAACAAGCTCTCCCCACAGGAGATGACGAGTCAGAATATCACGATGGGCGCTGACGACTATCTGGCTAAACCATTCAACCTGCAAGAAGCTGTGATGCGTTTCAACAAACTGCTTGGCGTAGGACCAATTGAGATTAAGACAGATTTGATTGAAGGTGCAGAGACACGTGAACTGGAAGGTCGTAACTCCAGCATGACTACCGCCACTGAGAGCATGGATTTGGCAACCTACAACCCAAGCGCCAATGATATTGAGGAAGATGAACAGATGAAGTCACTGGCCATACAGATTGTCAGAGACCATACTGCATCGGCCATGGAACAGAACTACAACTTCACAGACGACCAGGATGAGATGCACGAGAAATTCAGTATGACTGAGAGCATGGACCAGCAACTCATCAACAGCATTGAGCAGTATGTCCAACAGAATATGAATCGTGGCACCATCAATCTGGAGGATATGGCAGAAGCGATGGGCATGAGCATGAAGCCCTTCTTCCAGAAGGTTCATGACATCACAGGAAAGACACCTGCCGAGATTGTGCGCGACCTACGTCTGCGCCACGCCTGCATCCTGCTCCAGCGCACGAATATCAACATGAGTGAGTTGGCTTCACACGTTGGATTTGCTACTGGCGAGCACTTTATCAACCTCTTTAAGGAGCGCTTCGGAATGACGCCCTCTGAATATAGGCTTAAACACCGCAAATGAATACATTAGGATATAAGATGGCAAGTGTTATTCTCGTGGCACTTGCTATTCTTTCAACAAGCACATTAAAAGCACAGGATAACCTCACCTCCGATTCCCTGATATATCGGCAGTTGAAGGACTATGATGTCACGTTCTCAGATAATAACAGCGTGACGCTCCTTATGTCGGGACAGGAAAAATTCGACGATATGTTTGCAGCTATCAAGCAGGCCAGGCATAGCGTCCACTTGGAGTATTTCAATTTCCGCAACGACTCTATCGCCATGCTTCTTTTCGACATTCTGAAGGAGAAGCGCAAGGAAGGCGTAGAGATCCGCGCCATGTTTGATGGTTTTGGTAACGATTCCAATAACCAGCCTCTGCGCAAACATCATCTGGAAGCCCTTCGAAAAGACAGTATTGACATCGTAGAATTCGACCCGATCCGTTTTCCCTGGGTCAACCATATATGGCCACGCGACCATCGTAAGATTGTAGTCATCGACGGAAGTATTGCCTATACAGGAGGTATGAACGTTGCCGACTATTATATAAAAGGTACGGAGCAGGTAGGTGCTTGGCGCGACATGCACTGTCGTATTGAGGGTGGCGCCGTCAATGTGCTGCAACAGATTTTCTGTAGGATATGGAAGAAAGCCACTGGCGAGGATCTGCTCTCACAGCCTCAGTACTTCAGGGCCTATGAACCTACAGCCATGAAAGGTCTCAAGCCAGACACGACAGCAACAGCAGGGAAGAAACTGGTGGGTATCATTAATCGTGAGCCCCATATCACGAATGATGCCATGCGCTACTTCTATGTCAATGCCATCAACGATGCCAAAGACTCTATCCACATCATCAACCCCTACTTCACCCTGATTCCCTGCATCAAGAAGGCTATCAAGCAGGCTCTGAAGCGAGGTATCAAAGTGGACATCATGCTATCTGCCAAGAGCGATATTCCCCTGACACCGGACTGTGCATTCTATAATGCTCATAAATTAATGAAGCGCGGTGCAAATGTATGGCTTTACCAACCAGGTTTCCATCATTCCAAGATTATGATGGTCGACGGGAAATTCTGTACTGTTGGCAGTACCAACCTGGACGCCCGCAGCACACGATTCGACTACGAAGAGAACGCCGTGATTATTGACAGTTGCACCACACGAGAACTGGATGATATGTTTGAGCGTGATAAGAAGGAAAGCATCTACCTGACACCACAGACATGGAAAGAATTCCGCACGCCCTGGCAACGTTTCCGTGGCTGGTTTGCCCACTTGTTGCGTCCTTTCCTCTAACCTTTTATCGCATCCAGCATCATCTGAATCTCGCCTTTACCTATATGGTATTTGCGAATAACGTCATTTTCCGTCAAATAGAAAGCATCTTCCAACGAGGGATCCGAAGCAATGAGAAGATCCTGATAACGGCGAAATGACTGGATGGCTCCTCCAATGTCGCCGGAAAACCACAGGCAGTAACCTTGATAAAGGAAACAATCTGCCTGAGGATGCTCCTGAGTCATGAGTTGGGCAAAGTATTTCTTTGCCTCATCAAAACGTCCATCAATTGTCAGCACCCAAGCCAATACAAGTACCACCTCCATATTCTCTTCATCGAGATAGTTCAACTTATACAGCAATTTGAGGGCATCCTCACACTGACGAAGGTTAGCCATGCAAATAGACGCATTAAGCATATACGACCTGGACTCTGCATTTATGTCCAGTAGCTGCTTGTAGACATCCAGAGCCTGACGATATTCATTATCATAAAAATGCGCGCGTGCCAATCCTGCTAGCGCCTTCTTATCATCAGGTTTCAGTTTCAAGGCCGTTTTATACCAGAATTTGTCCTCTCCACCCAAGCCTTCCGGCTGTACCTGACATAGATGTCCGCGTAAGAAGCAATACTGATAGTCGCGCTTATCCTTGGGATAAAGACAAAGAATCTCCTCTGCCTCATGATAGTATTTGCGCTTCACAAGGAAGTTTACCACTTCACTCATACGATTGACCAGTGACGTCTTACACAACAATTCACTTGCAAAGAAAAGATATATCTTTTCCTCATCAAAAGGATTCCGGAACTCCTGACGAGCAGGGTACAGTCGGAAGAAGCGGTATAAATCCTGCAGATACATACGTCTGATGTAAGCAGGCGTTTTCCTTTCTTCGTTCGTTACTATCCCGCCCAGAGGCATCGCCATCGCTTCACCTTCTTCCATCATATTCAATATATGGGCAGGCAAACGATTAAGCACTTGGTCAAAACTCAGAACAAACGAGTATTTGTCACTATCGCAGAAAGCGCCCCTTGATATAATTGAATGCAGGAATTTCTGACCTTTTGAGTTCTCCCAGATATTATTAACAGCTGGATGATTCGCAAAGAAAGGAACGAACCAGTTGGATAAGTCGTAGAAGAAGGAGAAACGCTTCATCTGCGCAAAGCCGGCGAAATAGATGTCAGAGCCTTCTTTCTGCATATCCGTCATACGCGTCACGCTCTGTTCCATCTTCTCCATATCACGTTCAACTGCATCAGGATGCAGGATATCCTCCAGCGCGTCCTCATCCATTTCCTCCAGTCCCTTTGAAGTCATCTTAAAATGACCGCCATTCATAATATCAGGCATTATCTCATCCTGAATCTTCTTCTGATCACTCTCCGTACTCTTACAGAAGAACAGTTGCATCTGCAGTTCCGTCAACTCCTGGCACATTGTCTCATCAGCACCTATCTCAGCAATAGTCTGTTTTATTTCAGGATAGAGGGTCGATTTTTCAGCATTAACAGTCAACGTCCACCCTACCAGCGCACGCTGACGGACACAGATATCAGTTGACTGCTTATACACCTTTATCAGCGTCAGCACCTTATTCACGTCAAACGCATTCAGGGCAGCCAGCGTGATGGCACTTACAAGCAACTGCTGATCTACGGTATCAATCGTAGGCGACAGTAGGATATCCACGAACTGCTCTGACAAAGAATCTTTCCATTGGCGCGAAGTCAACACATATTCAAAGAGATTACTCATGAAGGTCTGATGACGCTGATTCAATTGCAGACTTTTGTTTGCCCTGATATGTGCAGGTTCAAAATCCAGCATCGCCGTCTCAGTGACATAGTTTTCCAACTCCTCCCTTATGCCCGTCAGTCCCCATTCAGTCCTGCTCTTACGTGGACGCTGATAAGTAGTTATCCAGTAGGAATTAGTGCGGTAGAGATGATGAGCACGGATATTCATGGCCAACACATACAGACGTCTCAGCAATTGCTCATAGACCTGTTCACGCTCAGGATCATTTGCCCCACGCTTCCAATAGTCGGCCATCAACTCATAGTCGACCTTGATAGCCGACAATTTGTCCAAGCCAGGCATTTGCGGATACGACAGGAGATAATTCTCCAGGCTCTGTATGCCCGCAAAGAGTTTTTTGGCTGTTATATACGATATAACTCCGTCTAGTGGATTCACGTTCTGCATGTATCTCTCCTTATGCCAATTATTTATTAAGCCATGAAGTAGCTCTCGTAATATCTTGCTGACGTGGCTGACGCACCCCGTTAAAATGAATATCCGAAGATATGGAGTCCGCCACTCCACCCTTCAGTCCACATCGCTGTGCCAACAGTTTACTGTAAAATCTCACACCACGTTTATTGATGGTATCGCAAGCCTCACCATAGGCTTTCAGCATACCTTTTGTCAGACGCTGGCGCAACGTATCACACTGAGAAGCCTCACTGGCGACCATCGCACCCATGCAGACATCATTCCACTGCGTATCATAGAGAACTTCGGCACCTAACAGTTTTGCAGCAGTAGCTTGAGGCTGAGGCAGGAACATAGCATCCATGGTTTCAGTCTCCAACATCTGAAGACGTACACCAAGGTCGTTAACCTGAATCCTGAACACATGCTCATTGATGACAGAAGCACTATCCACAAGCACGTCAGCCAACATAGCTGTAGCGGAATAACGCGTCATCGCAATCATCTTGTTCTCGAGTTGTCCCAGTTTCTTCAGGCGAGCATGTTTTCCGGCCAACAGTTGCCATTGCAAGTCTGTAGCAGTAAGGTAACGCAACTGCACGCCCTGACTCTTCAGACGCTCTGCTCTCACCAGATCCGTCACCATTGCATCCACCCATCCATTCCGAATGGCCGTGTCACAATCCATCTGAGCCTGATAGGGATAGAGGCTTACGCTGACACCATGACGTTCAAACATACCCTCCTCCTCTGCCACAAACAAGGGCAGACAGTCTATGGTAGGCATCACCGCAATACGCAGTGAGGCAGAGTCTGACTCCCGCGTATCTTTTTCATTATCCGTTTGTGTATTATCCCCCCTGCCTGCACATGCAACAAAACACAACAAACCAGTGGCGATAGTAAAAAATAGTCTTATTCCGTTCATCGTGGTGCAAAAGTACTAAATTCTTTTGTAACTGCGAAATCATTCACCAAATACAAGAGTTAATAAAGTAAAAAGCCTTGTATGGAGCCTTTGAATTTAGTACCTTTGCATCAAACTTGATATAAGAAAACTCAGAATGGCAAAGGACAAGACAGCATACGTCTGCGAGAACTGCGGACAAGAATCAGCAAAATGGATTGGAAAGTGTCCGTCTTGCGGACGGTGGAACACATTCAAGGAAATCAAGCTCAGTACTGACAACGTCAGACAGAGTGCCACCTCCGCCGCAGCCAAGACAGGTCATGCCCTACGCACCAACCGCATCATGAGACTCAGCGAGATAAGCAGTCATGACGAGAAACGTATCGATATGCATGACGAAGAGCTGAACCGCGTTCTTGGAGGTGGTCTGGTACCAGGCAGTATCGTACTGCTTGGCGGCGAACCTGGAATCGGAAAATCCACGCTGTCATTACAGACCATGCTCCGTCTTACCGACAAGCGCATTCTCTACGTCAGTGGTGAGGAAAGTGCCCACCAGTTGAAGATGCGTGCAGAGCGCATCTTAAACGGACAGCCCAATCCAGAGAACTTTATGATTCTGTGCGAGAACGCACTGGAACATATCTTTGAACATATCAAGGAAGAACAACCAGACCTGGTTGTTGTTGACTCCATACAGACCATTGCCACTGAGGATGTTGAGTCAAGTGCCGGCTCCGTGGCTCAGGTACGTGAGTGTGCTGCTGCATTATTGCGATTTGCCAAGACAAGTGGCGTACCTGTCATCCTGATTGGACATATCACAAAGGAAGGTACACTGGCAGGTCCAAAGGTGTTGGAACATATCGTTGACACCGTCATTCAGTTTGAGGGCGACCAGCATTATATGTATCGTATCCTGAGAAGTATCAAGAATCGTTTTGGAAGTACATCAGAACTAGGTATCTACGAGATGCTGCAAAACGGCCTCAGACAGGTGAACAACCCATCAGAACTTCTGCTCACACAAGACCATGAAGGTCTGTCCGGCATTGCCATCTCCAGTGCCATTGAAGGTGTACGTCCGTTCCTGCTTGAGACCCAGGCCCTTGTATCATCAGCAGCCTATGGCACCCCACAACGTTCGGCCACAGGTTTTGATCAGCGCCGATTGAATATGCTGCTGGCTGTCCTGGAAAAACGCGTAGGATTCAAACTGATGCAGAAGGATGTCTTTGTGAATATCGCTGGCGGACTGAGGGTTACAGACTTGGCTATGGACCTATCCGTCATTGCTGCCGTACTCTCGTCAAATGTTGACACACCCATCGAACCAGGCTGGTGCATGGCCGGCGAGGTAGGATTAAGTGGTGAGGTGCGACCTGTCAATCGTATTGACCAACGTATTGCCGAGGCTGAGAAATTAGGATTCCAGCACATCATCATCCCTCGCTATAACATGCAAGGTCTCAACACAAAGAAATACAAGATTGAGATTCATCCCGTCAGGAAAGTGGAAGAAGCCCTCCGTGCCCTATTCGGATAACCTTATTAATGACTCTCACGATATTCCTGAGGCGTCTGCTTATACTGATGGAAGAAGGTGCCAATCATATAATTGGCAGTAAAGAATCCACATTCCTCTGCAATTTGTTCTATCGTATGATCCGTTGTCAGCAATAGTTTTGTGGCATTCTCCAGACGATAGAAACGTGCCAGGTCGCGAGGACTCTTATAGATATTATCCATCATCAACTCATAGAAAGGCACCACATCCATTTCTGCCACATGGCTCAACTGTGCCATACTCAAGTCACCCCTCATGTGAGCCTTTACATAAGGCAGGATACGCATCATCACCTCCATAAACTCCGGACTCAGTTTGACGTCTGCATTCTCGGAATTATGGCCATACTCTTCATGCATCGGTGACAGGGATTCACTTGTATCGGTATTACAGCGTGTCACAAACTGACGTATCTTTCGTATCATATCACCTTCACCATGACTCCTGCGCATACGCATGCGCTCGTTTCGCATATAGAAGACGAAATTGGTAATACCAATCATAAATACGATGATGCCGAGAAGCCACAAGATACCGGTAGTCTGCCACCAAGGTTCGTTGACGATGATATTCCAAATAAACGGTTCCCCATCCCACTGGTCAGGATACATCGAAGCCTGCAGTTCCAATTGATATGAACCTGGAGCCAATCCCATCAGTGGAACATGCAACATACCTTTGGAATCAACCTTTCCACCACTATTAAAGACGGATAGCAGTGTCCATTCCTCATATTCCTTAACACCTTTTATCCTGAGTCTGTAGTACGTCTGCAGAGGACGATAGTAGTTTAGAGGCGAGAAAGTCAGAGATACCGACGAATGTTCACTGCTCAACACGATTTCCCATGTACGTGACAATGCTCTGTCAATAACGATATGATTATCCATCATCATATCGGGTTCAATATTATTTCCATTCACCATCAGGCGAATCAGCTTGGGAAACAGTTTATAGGGATGGGGTGTATTGACCTCCTCCAAATCGTCAGGATTGAATCGCACGACATGATCTATAGCCTGCATAATAATCGTACCGTCATCAAGCATCCTGCCCTTACAATTTACAAAGGACTCGCTTGGCACGCCGTCAATATCATTGAAGCTATTGACAAACTCCACCTTCTCACCCTTGAAACGTACATAGGAGACACCATTTGACGTAGCAGCCCAGATATTATGATTCCTATCTTCCACCACCGTATGGACCACATTATTATAGAATCCGTTTCTCTTGGAGAATACCAGTGGTTCCGACTGAGGCGTCTTATACAGATAGAGTCCTGTTGTCGTACCTATCCACGACCAGCCCCTACTGTCCATAAACATACAGTTGGCACGCAGACCATGAAATTCCGTGATATTCTGATTCAACTCATCCATCATCCTGGAATAGTGCTCAGCTTCCGGTGTTGAAACGGCGTACGACATAAACTGTAATTTTGCCGGACGGGAATAAAGTACGCCACGGTCTTCTGTGCCGATCCACATACCATCCTGACGATCAAAGGCAATCATATTACAATCTGTCTGAACCTTACGTCCGTCAACAAGCGGGAACTCATCCACCCAGGCCATGTTATTCTGCTTGATGTCAAATATGCCGAATCCACGTTGTGATGGCAAATAAATCATTTCGTCATGAAGGGCAAGATGATTGACATGGAAGGTAAAAGTCTGAATAACCGTCCACTGCAACTGTTTCACATCAAAATACAAGAACGCAGACTCTTTCTCACCATTTCTCACCATGAAATAGCCGTCTTCATAACGAATGATAGCCGATGTCTGATTGTAGCGCTGTCCTGTATCCCAGTCATAAGCACGTGTACGATGCACGGTCTTACCCGTTTTAAGGTCCTGACCAACCTCCTCACCATTGCCATAGAAAGTAAGCAGCAGGTTATCATACACATCCACATCCTGCAGGTTCTGATCACGCAGCACGGTATACGTCTGCTGGTCGTTTACTCCAAAGAGACCTTTTTCCGTGAGAAGCCACACACCTCCCTCCGAATCCACGAACAAATCTTCTATAGGCTCGTGACACCCTAAATCATTGATGACACTGTCGACATTCACAATAAACTGCTCCATCAACAGGTCTACACATGTCAACGTATGCGAATTCTTCAACCATATATGATGCTTACGGTCAAACCCCAGGCGATAGTTACCAGTATAGCGTGGCAACTGATACTGACAGTCGTGATGAGGAGTGATATGTGAGAATCCCGAACCATTATAGAAGTTCAGGCTTCCAAGTGTAGCGATAATCATACGACCGGTCTTTGTGCAGACAACAATCTGCGCACTATTATCTGCCAACTCATTGGATGCATTAATGGTTTTGAAGGTTCGTCCCTCAAAAGCCTCGGCGTGCTGATTTCCTAGCAGTAGTAGTATTATAGTAAAGACCCTTAGTATAGATTTCATATCGCTATAGCCGATTAATCTGGCTACAAAGATAGTGAAAAAATCTTTCTTTGCAAACTTTTTGACAGAAAAATGAATAAAAAAAGAAAACATTTAGCCATTTTGACTAAATGCTTTCCTAATTTATCTGCTAGTCGAGGTGACAGGACTCGAACCTGCGACAGCCTGGTCCCAAACCAGGAACGCTACCAACTGCGCTACACCTCGTTTTTGCGGGTGCAAAGGTACACAATTTTTGTGACCTTTGCAAATTTTTCCGCAATTATTTTATAATTCCTTGTTCAACAAAGATCTTTTTCAGTGCAATTACCGAACGTTCTACCTGTTCCTCGGTGTGTGTAGCCATCAAGGCATAGCGCACCAGCGTGTCCTGAGGAGCACATGCAGGAGGAATTACAGGGTTGATAAATACACCAGCATTGAAAGCCAGGGCAGTTACCAGGAATGTCTTATCGGTATCTCTTACATAAAGAGGAATGATGGGGCTCTCTGTATCGCCAATCTCGAAGCCCTCCTCACGGAAGCGCTTCAAAGCATAGCGGGTCACCTTCCACAACTTCTCAATACGCTCGGGCTCCTGCTGCAGGATATGCAGAGCCTCCATAGCAGCTGCAGTAGCTGCAGGGGTGTTAGAAGCAGAGAAGATATAAGTACGACATGTATGGCGCAACCAGTTGATGGTATCAGCATCAGCAGTGATAAAACCACCGATAGAAGCCAGTGACTTTGAGAAAGTACCCATAATCAGGTCAACCTCATCAGTCAGTCCGAAATGGTCACAAACACCACGTCCCTGACGACCGAATACGCCAACACCGTGAGCCTCGTCAACCATGATTGAGCAGTTGTACTTATGCTTCAGCTTCACAATTTCGGGCAGCTTAGCCAGGTCGCCCTCCATTGAGAACACACCATCTACCACAATGAGCTTGATAGCTTCAGCAGGAAGTTTCTGAAGCACACGCTCCAAATCTTCCATATCGTTGTGCTTATAGTGGAGCTGCTTAGCGAAAGCCAGACGACGGCCATCTACGATAGATGCGTGGTCACGATCATCGCAAATCACGAAGTCATCCTTACCCAGCAATGCAGGAATAACACCCTGGTTTACTGAGAATCCAGTGCTAAAGCAGAGACAGTCATCCTTACCAATAAATTCAGCGATTTCCTTCTCCAGCTGGATATGCAAGTCCAACGTACCATTCAGGAAACGGCTTCCGGCACAACCAGAGCCATATTTATCGAGCGCAGCCTTAGCTTTGTCAATGATGCGCTGATCGCCTGTCAGACCAGTATATGCATTTGAGCCAAACATCAAAACCTTGTGTCCGCCCATCTCAACTTCCGTACCCTGTTTGCCCTCAATAGCACGGAAATAGGGGTAGATTCCCTTAGCCATTGCCTCCTGAGGAATGCGATACGACTTATATCTTTCTTGTAGTTGTCCCATATCTTTTGTTAGGTTTCACTTTTATTTGGGGTGCAAAGTTACACAAAATTCCGCAAATCGTGCACATTTTTCTTAATAAAAGTTTGTTTTTTTCTTTTTATTCATCATTTACACCTCTTTTTTCATCCAAAATATGTAATTTTGCACTATGCAAAAGAAGAAAAAGAACATTACCTTTATCGTTAATCCTATATCGGGTACTAAATCAAAAGACGCCCTACCCCTACTCGTCAAGCAGTTGATTGATGACAGTCTCTACGAGTGTGAAATCATCAAAACAGAATATGCCGGACATGCAGCCGAGCTTGCCAGCCAGTGCGTGAATGACCATATAGACATCTGCGTGGCTGTAGGTGGCGACGGTACCGTCAACGAAGTGGCACGCTCACTCGCCCACAGTGAGACGGCTCTGGGAATTATCCCCTGCGGATCTGGCAACGGACTGGCCCGTCATCTCTGTCTTCCGATGGATATAAAGCAGGCCCTGCAGGTTATCAATGCAGGAAAGACAGACTATTTCGACTATGGCGTCATCAACGACCAGCCCTTCTTCTGCACCTGTGGCATGGGCTTCGATGCCTATGTCTCACTGAAATTTGCCGAGTCTGGCAAGCGCGGTCTTGCCACCTACGTGGAAAACGTACTCAAGGAGGGACTCACCTACAAACCGGACACCTACATCATCACCGATGAGTCAGGCAATCATCAGTACAACGCCTTCCTCGTGGCCTGCGCCAATGCCTCCCAATATGGCAACAATGCCTACATAGCTCCTGAGGCATCCATGCAGGACGGACTTCTCGACGTGATTATCATGGAGCCCTTCAATATCATCGAGGCTGCAAAGGTAGGATTCGATCTCTTTGCCAAGACACTGAAGAGCAACAAGCACATCAAGACGTTCCAGGCACGCAGCATCCATATCCATCGCAACGAATCCGGTGCCGTACATTTCGATGGTGACCCCACAAAGATGGGCACAGACATCGACGTACGCATAGAACCCTTAGGACTGAAAGCCATCATCAACCCAGATTGCACGCAAGATGATGCCAAACCAGGCAAGGTAATCGACAATATCAGCAAGACAATAGACAAAATCATCATATAATTATATTAATAATGTACGCGCGAACATAATTATAATTTGTACACCCCTATGGAAATCATCATCGTCATTGCCATCATCATCGCCTCTGTAGCCTATGTCGTGAACAGGATTACCCGCACGATAAGAAACAAGAGTTGCGCATGCGACGATTGTCCTGGCTGTGCGCTGAAAGAGCAAATGCAGAAAAAAGGAGGAAATCCATGCTGCGACTGCAAAAAACCACAAAAAAATTTTGCCAAATAAAAAAAAATGACTACCTTTGCACCCGCAAACAAGGAAATATAGCTGGTGCCTTGGATGAGTGGCTTAGTCAACGGTCTGCAAAACCGTCTACGGCGGTTCGAATCCGCCAGGCACCTCAGAGAAAAGTCCTGAAACCTCAAAATGGGTTTCAGGATTTTTTTGCATCATCCCAATTACCCACTAAGAAAAAAAAGCCGCAGGCCAGACACCTACGACATTCATATGAATAACCTCACCACAACACAGGCTCGTACTCCTGCGGCACGTGTGTGGTCTTGATGCGCCACTCCTTGGGGTAAAGGTTATTGGCACGATTGCCAATATTCTTCATCAGACCTAAGGGATGCCCCATAAAACAGACTTCCACAATACCCAGAGGCGTGTCGGAAGGCAGCGCCAGTGCCTCACGACGCAGATAAGCCAGGGCCTGAGAATAAGACAGTTCTACTTTTACAGCAGACGGCTGAAGGTTGAAGTCTGATGTCATAGTCCTTAATCTGTCCATCTTACCTCTTACATCATCCCTCTTACTTCTTTCACCACCCTTACGCAGCACACACATAAACAAGCCCTCACTGCGCGTGATACCGGGAATGAAGCGATAGACGGGCTCATCGAAGTCCTGCAGGAGCGAACCGGTAATATTCCACTCGGGCTTGGTCTCAATGGGCACCACCTCAGCATCAAACTCAGACAGTATCCAACGGACATTCTCCTCGTTCTCCTTGGTATTAAAGGTACACGTACTGTATATCAGGATGCCGCCATTGTTGAGACAGGCCCACGCATCGCTGACTATCTCACGCTGCAACTGCCAGCATTTCTCCACGTTCTGCGGACTCCACTCCTTGATGGTGGCCTCATCCTTGCGGAACATACCCTCACCAGAGCAGGGCACATCACAGAGAATCAGGTCGAACTTCATCTTCGACTTCCGATAGTCTCGAGGATAGAGATTGGTGACATGATGATTCTTGTAGCCCCACTTCGTCACATTCTCCAGAAGAATACTGGCACGCTTCTGCATAGGTTCGTTGCTATAGAGCACACAATCCGCAGGCAGGGCAGAACGGAGCAACGTGGACTTGCCACCAGGGGCAGCACAGAGGTCAAGACTCACCCCCAGCCCCTCCCTGCGAGGGAGGGGAGTAGAAAGAATTTGTTCTTGAGCGTAATTACACCCCTTCATTTCAGGGAGGGGTCGGAGGAGGGTCTTCAATACTTCATCCAAAAACATCGAGGCGGCCTCCTGCACGTAGTAGCAGCCGGCATGAAAGAGGGGGTCGAAAGTAAAGTTGGGACGCTTGGCCAGATAATAGGCATTACGACACCAGGGCACCGCATCTTCCATCTGATATTTACCCTCTGACAGCTTCATCGGATTCAGTCGGATGCTCACAGGCGTCTCTTCCTCAAACGAATGAAGATAGCGTTCGAAGCACTCTTCACCCATCAACGCTTTCGTTGTATGTATAAATTCTTTTGGCAGTTGTATCATCATTCTGCAAAAGTAGAAAATAATTATGAATTATGAATTATGAATTATGATTTTTTTCGTAAATTTGCACGATTAAAAAACCAAGACATCAGAATAAAACCTAAATCATAATGAGAAAGATTGTCTATTTGTGTGGTCTGATTCTTACCGTTCTGACAGCGAATGCGCAGACAGGTAAGGAATGGGACGACCCCCTGAAAACCAGTGTTAACAGAGAAACGGCACATACCATCAGTATCCCGGTGGCATCGGAAGCCGACATCAACCAAAACGACATCAGTAAGTCGCCTTACTACCAGTCGCTCAACGGTACGTGGAAGTTCCAATGGGTGGCCAAGCCCACCAGCGCCAAGGAGGAATGGTGCGCCAAGGACTTCAACGACGCCTCCTGGACCGATATTGACGTGCCCAGCAGTTGGCAGGTATGGGGGCTGAATCACGGCAAGTCATGGGACAAGCCCCTGTATTGTAACGTGGCCTACCCGTTCTCATTTGACGAGACCACCTTCAGCATCATGAAGGAGCGTCCCAGTTGGTTTACCTACAATAGCAACATGCCCAACCCCGTGGGCACCTATCGCCGTACCTTTACCGTGCCAGCGGAATGGCAGGGACGTGATATTTACGTACGCTTCAACAGCGTGGGCCACGGCTACTACCTGTGGATCAACGGACAGCGCATAGGTTACTCGGAAGACTCTTACCTGCCCTCGGAATTCAACATCACACCATACCTCACAGAGGGCGAGAACAGCATTGCCCTGCAGGTATACCGCTTCACCAGTGGCTCGTTCCTGGAGTGTCAGGACTATTGGCGCCTCACGGGTATCCACCGCAGCTGTTTCCTGTGGGCAGCACCCAAGAGTCAGATACGCGACTACTTCTTCACCACCGACCTGGACAATAACTACACCAATGCGAAGGCCAACGTAAAACTGACCCTCAGCGGTGAGAACGCAGGCATGACGGTAGAGGCGAAAATCATGGACGGCAGTAGCGTCGTTGCCTCTCAGACCTCAAACCTCAAATCCCAAGCCACCGACGTCAGTCTGGATATGGACGTGACGAATCCCAGGAAATGGAGCGCCGAAGAGCCCAACCTCTACGACCTGGTGCTGACACTGAAGGATGCCGGGGGCAAGGTGGTTGATATCCGTGGTGGCAAGGTTGGCTTCCGCGAGGTGACCATCGCCAGCAATGGTTCGCTGTTGATCAACGGTAAGCGTATGGTGTTCCACGGCGTAAACCGTCACGACTTCTCTCCAGTCAACGGACGCGCCATCACTCCCGAGGAGATTGAGCAGGATATTCTGTGCATGAAACGACTGAACATCAACGCCATACGTACATCCCACTACCCCAACGACCCTGTGTTCTATGACCTGTGCGACAAATACGGCATGTATGTACTGGCCGAGGCCGACGTAGAGTGCCACGCCAACCAGAGCCTGTCATCCAACACTAAGTTCAAGAATGCCATGGTGGAGCGCTCACAGAACCACGTACGCTGGATGCGCAACCACGTCTGCATCTTCATGTGGTCGTTTGGTAATGAGAGTGGTAATGGCAACAACTTCGCCTCTGTGCAGACAGCCATCAAGGCGCTCGACAAGACGCGTCCAACCCACTACGAGGGCGGAAGCGACTATGCCGATGTATCATCAACGATGTATGGCAGTTACGAAACTATCGAATGGATTGGTTCCTCACGCCAGAGAGAAACCAACCCCAAACCACACATCCAATGCGAGAACTCACACTCTATGGGCAACTCAATGGGTAATGTACGCGAGATGTTCGACCTATACGAAAAATATCCCTGCCTGACTGGTGAATTCATCTGGGATTTCAAAGACCAGGGCCTGCTCACCAAGAGCAGTACGGGCAAGGAATACTGGGCCTATGGCGGCGACTTTGGTGATAACCCCAACGATGGCAACTTCTGTATCAACGGACTGGTGCACCCCGACCTGAGCTATACCGCCAAGACCTATAACACGAAGAAGATATACCAGCCCCTGGAATGGACGGCCGTGAGTGGCAAGACCAACGTGTTCCGCATGAAAAACAAGTTGGCTTTCCTGCCCAGTACCACCTACGACGTGAGCTATAGCGTGATGGACGAGGAAGGAAATATCCTGGGTTCTGGCTCCATCAGCGATGAGGTTGTGGCCGGTAAGACAAAGGATGTCACCATCGACCTCAGCGCCCTCAGCGAACTCTCTTCAGACAAAGAGGCATTCATCTATTTCTGTGCCAAACAGCGCACGCAGACCGCCTGGGCCGATGCCGGTTATGTAGTGGCAGAGGAGAAGCTGCCCGTGAAGACAGCCACGAAACCCATGAAGGACCTCACCTTTGCCAATGAGGAGGCCCTCACCCTTGACGAGACCAGTACCGCCGTCACCATCACCGGTGCCCATTTCAAGGCCACTTTCACCAAGAGCAAGGGTACGCTGACAGGTTACACCCTTGACGGTGTCACGATGCTCAGCAAACCACTGTATCTCAGCGCTTTCCGTCTACCCACGGATAATGATGGCAGCAAGAAAGGTACCTGGGACGGCATGAACCTGCCCAAGCTCAGCAGTACGGCCAAGGGTACCTCTACCACCGTGACGAAGGCAGAAGACGGCAAGACCATCACCGTGAGCATGAAGAGCACCTATGGCAGTGGTGCCAACACCTTCGACGTGAGTCTCGACTTCATCGTCTGTGCTGACGGTACCATCATGACCAACTCGTTTATCCGTCCTGCCAACACAGGCGCCATCCTGCCTAAGCTCGGCTTTAAATTGGAGATGCCCAAGGAGATGGAACAGATCTCATGGTTCGGACGCGGCCCTTGGGATAGCTATCGCGACAGAAAAGAAGCCTGTTTGCCTGCTATCTACCAGAGTACCGTCTCCGATCAGTATGAAGAGTATATTCTGCCCCAGGAGCACGGCACTAAACAAGAGGTGCGCTGGCTGTCTGTGACCAACGAAGACGGCAAGGGTCTGCTCTTTGCTGCCCCCGACCAGATGGCCGCCTCGGCTGTCCATTTCCGTCCAGAAGACAACTACACCAACAGCAACACCCGCAAGAAGCACACCTACGAATTTGTGAAGTGCGCCACTACCGTGGTCAACCTCGACGCTGCCACCCGTGGCCTGGGCAACAACTCATGCGGTCCTGATGTGATGGCGAAATACGAGTTGAAAGCCGCCAATACCGCCTTCCGTTTCTTCATCATCCCCCTGACAGCCGGTGTCAAGGCAGCCGAAGCAGCCCGCATCGACATGCCCGTTTGTCAGCCCGTGAGTTGCGAACGCCTGAGCACTGGCCGCATCAAGATGACAACACCTACCAAGAACGCCACAATCTATTACAGTATCGACGGTGGGGAATATCAGAAATACACCACTACCCTGCTCCACAACGATGCCTGCAAGGTGACAGCCTACTGTACGGCTGAGGGCTTGATGGACAGTCCGAAGATGGACTACACCTTCCCCTTCTATATCAACAAGTCCAGTTGGGCACTGGTCAGCGCCGACAGTTACCAGGGTGGCAACGAGCCCAAACTGGCCTTCGACAACAATACCGGCACGTTCTGGCATACGGCCTGGGGCAGCAACGAACCCCAGTGCCCACACACCATCGTGGTGGATATGAAGAAAATCTACAAGGTGACGGCCTTCACCTACCTGGCTCGCCAGGATGGCAACAGCAACGGTATGGTGAAAGCCTACGAGGTATACCTGAGTCTGGACAAGACCACCTGGACCAAGGTGGCCAGCGGCGAGTTCAAGAACACCACCGCCCAACAGACAGCCAAGCTCACCACATCCACCGCAGGACGCTACCTGAAGTTCGTGGCCAAGTCGGAAATCAATGGCAAGGCCTGGACATCAGCAGCAGAGATAGGTATCGAGGCCGAGGCAGACATCACAGGCATCAACACCGTGACAGACAAGCCCCTGGCCAACAACACCGGCTATTACGACCTGCAGGGACGCCACTATACCGGCGAATTCCAGTCACTGCCCAGCGGTATCTATATTAATAAAGGTAAAAAGGTGAAAAAATAAAAAGGGACTCGCTTTAGCGCTTTTACAAAGCGTAGCGACTAAAAGAAAAAAAACAAAGATAAGCGCTATGAACTACAAGAATCTGCTAGGATACATGGCCTTAGGGGCTATGGTCCTTTCGTGTAACACACAACCCAAGGAGATGGCAGAAACCAAACTCACCACACCGGGCAACCCCTTCCTTCCACTCTGGGAACATATCCCCGATGGCGAACCCTATGTGTTTGAGGATCCCGACAATCCCGGCCAGTACCGTGTCTATCTGTATGGCTCGCACGACGACCTGGTGACAGCCTACTGCGGACGCGACCAGGTGGTATGGTCGGCACCCGTCGACAACCTCACCGACTGGCGTTATGATGGTGAGATATTCAGCGTCAACAAGAATGCCAATGGTGAACTGCTGGACAGTGCCGGACTGGCCGACGTGCTCTTCGCACCCGATGTGACGATGACCACCGACTCGGCAGGCAACAAGGTCTATTACCTCTTCCCCAACAACCAGTCGTGGGGACGCAACGGCATGGTATGTAAGAGCACCCGCCCCGACGGACCTTTCGAGGTGTGCAACTGGAGTAAGGAGAACCCCAACGCCACCGATGGCGTGCTGCAGTTCGACCCCGCCGTCTTCGTAGATGACGACGGACGCGTGTATGGCTACTGGGGCTTTGAGCGCTCGTATGCCGCTGAGTTCGACCCTGCCACGATGGCTACCGTGAAGCCAGGCACCAAGATTGTGGAGGATATGATATCCGGTCGCAACCAGAAGGGCATCTTCAGTTTCTTCGAGGCCTCTTCTATCCGTAAGATTAAGGACAAGTACGTCTTCATCTATAGCCGTTTCACCAAGGATGGCGAGTTCGGACTGCCCATATCCAACTACACGCTGGCCTATGCCTATAGCGACAACCCCCTGGGTCCCTGGACCTATGGCGGCACCATCATCGACGGACGCGGACGTGATGTCAACGAGCAGGGCGACACAATCGCTACGGCCACAGTAGATGGTAATACCCACGGCAGCATCTGCGAGATCAACGGACAATGGTGGGTGTTCTATCATCGTCAGACAGGCACCGACGAGTATGCCCGTCAGGCTATGGTGGCTCCTATCGAGGTAGAAGTAGAGGAAGGTCCTGGCGGCAAGGTCTTCATCAGCGAGGGCGAATATACCTCCGAGGGTTTCTGCACCGATGGCCTGAACCCGCTGGAGCGCCATTCTGCCGGTATTGCCTGCTGGTACACAGGTCCAAAGACCGCCATCCACGAGTGGCCTAACAACACGTTCTTTGGTTCTTATGTAGCCTCTTCCTATGGCACCGACGATAAGTTTGAGAAGCCCTACGACCTGAAGAACAACACCAACTCGGTGGTCAACAATACCGACGGGTCTATCGTGGGCTATAAGTACTTCAACTTCACCGAGACGGAAGGCAAGAAGACCTCGCTGCTGCTCAACTTCATCCCCGAAGGCATCAAGGGCCAGATTGACATCATGATCGACAGTCCCTGGGAGTCGCGCGGTGGCGTGAAACTGGGTTCTATGGAGCTGACAAAAGAAATGAAGAAGGTACCCACAGAGGTTGCAGTACCCCTGGATCCCCTGTCCACCTATTCAGGCAAGCACGCCATCTTCTTCGTGTTCAAGTCGGATACGAAGGGCAAATCCCTCTGCAAACTCGAGAATTTTGTGTTCCAGACAAAATAAAATCTGATTTATTTTTAAAAAAAGTTGCACCCGTTGCAACTTTTTTATTTCTCCCTACGTCTAACGTACAGAAACAACAAAAGAAAAGGAGAAAGAATATGAAAAAGATTCTATTTACACTGGTACTTGCCATCATGACCATGGCAGTGCCCATGGAAGCACAGAAGAAGGCTGCTACGCCTAAGAATGACACCGTGCCTCAGATAGAGGCATACTCTGACACCACCTCGCTGGACTCAGTTGCAATGGATGACGAATTCTGGGATGACGACGACGCATGGGACAGAATGAGTTCCTCCGACACCAAGTCGCTGATGAACGATATCGGTGTTGACGGCAGCGACATCATGGGCATGTTCTTTGTGATTGTCGTCCTGATTATTATCTTTATCCTGGCCCCG
>Ga0256404_1005856_pt1 | contig 21087 bp, 11 predicted proteins | sample RumenRJG_01DNA_FD_185990 | JGI IMG/M metagenome (GOLD analysis project Ga0256404, IMG submission 185990) | Bovine rumen microbial communities from Lethbridge, Alberta, Canada - RJG_01 | ecosystem: Host-associated > Mammals > Digestive system > Stomach > Rumen | place: Canada: Alberta | collected...
CGGCCAGCAACCGCTCGGCGCTGATCCGCATTCCCGCGTCCCGCGGCATGGGCACCCGCGTGGAGCTCAGGTGCCCCGACCCGTCCTGCAACCCCTACCTGAACATGGCGGTGTGCCTGGCGGCGGGCCTGGACGGCATCGAGAAGGGCCTGACCCCGCCGGACGAGATCACCGAGAACATCTTCGCCATGGCCCCCGCCACCCGCGCGGCCAAGGGCATTGAGAGCCTGCCGGGCACGCTGCACGAGGCCGTGAAGTGCTTAAAGGCCGACGCGGTCATCTGCGAGGCGCTGGGCGAGCACGTGCTTTCCCAGTACGTCGATGGCAAGGAAAAGGAATGGGACGCCTATCGGACCCACGTGAGCGCCTGGGAGATCGACAGGTATCTCGTGATGTACTGATCCCCGCCGGTCACTGTTATAGGAAGGGAGGTTGCAGCCGTGTCAAGGATCGTGATTGCCAGCGCCTCTGAGGCCAGCCGGAACCAGCTTGCGCGGCTGCTGGCCTCCTCCGGCTACGCGGTGTTCCGCCTCTGCGGCTCGGAGGGCGAGCTGCGGCGGGCCCTTGCGGAGTGCGAGGACGGCATCGTGCTCGTATCGGGCATCCAGCCGGACGACATCGCCGCGGACTTCGAGGGCCGCTTTCAGTTTCTCCTGATCGGCAGGCCGGAGACGCTCAACGCCTGCGAATCGCCGCGGGTATTCAAGCTGGCCTATCCCTGCCCCGGCAGCGCCGTCATCGGCGCGGTGGAGATGCTGTCCCAGCTTCATTCCATGCGCCTGCCCCACCGGCAGGGCCGGGACAAGGCGCTGGTCGAGGACGCGAAGCGCCTGCTGATGCAGCGGTATGATATCGACGAGCCCGAGGCCCACCGGCGCATGCAGCGCCACGCCATGCGGCACGGCCTGAAAATGACGGATTACGCGCAGTTATTGTTACAAGGGGGTACCGAGGATGCGTGATACACAATACCCGCTCTATCATCCTGAACTGGAGCATGAGTCCTGCGGCGTCGGCGCGATCGTCGATCTGAGCGGTCGCGCCACCCACCGCACCGTGGATCAGGCGCTCACCATCGTGGAGCGCCTGGCCCACCGGGCGGGCTCGGACGCCCTGGGCACCACCGGCGACGGCGTGGGCATCATGACCCGGCTGCCCCACGAATTCTTCACCGCATGGGCGCGGGAGGAAGGCATATCCCTCGGCAAGCCCGGCGACTACGGCGTCGGGATGTTCTTTTTGCCCGAGGACGAGGTGGGCGTCATCAACATCTGCCGCATCTTCGACCAGCTGGCGATCTCCGAGGGCGTGAAGGTGCTGGGCTGGCGGGACGTGCCCTGTCACCCGGCCCAGCTGGGCGCGGGCGCGCGCAGGACCATGCCCCGCATCAGGCAGTGCTTTTTGAAGCGGCCCGCCGACGTCGCCCCGGGAGCCGACTTCGACAGAAAGCTGTATGTCCTGCGCCGCGTGTTTGAGAAGCAGGACACGGACACCTATATCTGTTCGCTGTCCTCCCGCACCGTCGTCTACAAGGGCATGATGCTGGTCAATCAGCTGCGCTCCTTCTACGACGATCTCCAGGACGTGCGCTATGTCTCGCCAATGGCCATGGTGCACTCCCGCTTCTCCACGAACACCTTCCCCAGCTGGTCGAAGGCCCATCCGCAGCGGATGCTTTTGCACAACGGCGAGATCAACACCATCCGCGGCAACCACGACCGCATGAAGGCCCGGGAGGAGACCATGCGCTCGGCGGTCATGGGTGAGAGCATGAAGAGAGTTTTGCCCGTGGTCGATCCCGACGGCAGCGATTCCCAGATGCTGGACAATACGCTGGAGTTTTTAGCCATGAACGGCTTCCCGCTGCCGCTGGCGGGGATGGTGTTATTGCCGGAGCCGTGGCAGGGGGAGAGGGATAAGCAGCCCTGGCACGATCTGTACCGATACTATGCCACGATGATGGAGCCCTGGGACGGCCCCGCCGCCATACTGTATTCCGACGGCGACAGCGTGTGCGCGTCGCTGGACCGAAACGGCTTACGCCCGCTCAGATGCGCTTTGACGGACGACAAGCGGCTGATCCTCTCCAGCGAGGCGGGCGTGCTCTTCGAGGAGAACGCCCACATCCGCCGCCGCTGGAAGCTCAAAGGCGGGGACGTGCTGATGGCCGACCTGAAAACCGGCGCGCTGCTGGAATCGGATGAACTGAAGACGCGCTTTGCCGCGGAGCAGCCGTATGGGGAGTGGGTCAAGCAGATCGTCAGGCTGGACGATCTGCCGGATGGCCGGATCAACAGCCAGGTGGAAAAAGCAGAAACCCTCTGCAAGGCCTTCGGTTACGCCTACGAGGACGTTCAGGACGTCATCCTGCCGATGGCTGAAACCGGCCAGGAGCCCATCGTGTCCATGGGCGCAGACGAGCCCATTGCCGCCTTATCCAAGGCCCATCCGCCGCTGTACGATTATTTCAGGCAGCGCTTCGCGCAGGTGACCAATCCGCCCATCGACGCGCTGCGGGAGGCCTGCAAGACGGACTGCTCCATCTACATCGGCGACGACGGGAATCTGCTGTCCCACAATCCCGACAACTGCACCGTGCTGGAGCTGCCCTCGCCGGTGCTGACGGAAGCGGAGCTGCGGCGCATCCGTATGATCGACCATCCGGCCTTCAAGGTGCGGGCAATCTCCCTGCTCTACCCGGTCAGGACGCGGCTGAGCCAGGCCATGCGGGATTACTTCGCCGCCTGCGACGCGGCCTGTGCGGACGGCGCGAACATCCTGATTCTGTCCGATCGGGGCGTGGACGCGGACCATCTGGCCATCCCCTCGCTGCTGGCGGTATCCGCGCTGGAGCAGCATCTGATCCACGTCAAGAAGCGGACCAAGGTCTCCGTCATCCTCGAAAGCGGCGAGCCTCGCGACACCCACCAGCTGGCCATGCTGATCGCCTACGGCGCGCGGGCCGTGTGCCCGTACCTGGCCCACGCGGTCATCCGGGAGAACCTGTCCGGGGAGGCCATCGCAAACTACAATAAGGCCCTGACGGCGGGCGTGTTGAAGATCGCCTCCAAGATGGGCGTGTCCACCTTGCAGGCCTACCAGAGCGCCCAGCTTTTCGAGGCGGTGGGGCTGGATCAGCAGTTCGTCGATCAGTACTTCACCAACACACCTCGTTCTCTGGGCGGCAGGGGGCTGCACGACGTGGAGGCCGACAGCCGGTTCCATCACGACGCGGCCTATGCAAACCCGCTGCAAAGCGGCCTGACCAGCGTCGGCAGGCACAAGCTGCGCACCGGCGAGGGCGCCGAGGAGCACCTCTATAGCCCGAGGGTGATCCACCTCCTCCAGCAGGCGGTCTGGACGGACGACAGGGCGAAGTTCGACGAGTACGCCAAACTGGTGGAGAACGACGGCCCGCGCACCATCCGCGCGTCGCTGGATTTCAACTATGAGGTGTGCAAGCCCGTGCCGCTGGACGAGGTGGAGCCCGTTGAATCCATCGTCAGGCGCTTCAAAACCGGCGCGATGTCCTACGGCTCCATCTCGCAAGAGGCCCACGAGTGCATGGCAAAAGCCATGAACCGCCTGGGCGGCAAGTCCAACAGCGGCGAGGGCGGCGAGCTGCCCGAGCGCTTCGGCACGGAATTGAACTCCGCCATCAAGCAGGTGGCCTCCGGGCGCTTCGGCGTGACGCGGGACTATCTGCTGTCCGCGAAGGAGATCCAGATCAAGATGGCCCAGGGCGCGAAGCCCGGCGAGGGCGGCCATCTGCCCGGTGCGAAGGTGACCGAGAGCGTGGCGAAGACCCGCTGCTCCACACCCGGCATATCATTGATCTCCCCGCCGCCGCACCACGACATCTACTCCATCGAGGATTTGGCGGAGCTCATCTACGACCTGCAATGCGCAAACGAAGAAGCTAAAATAACTGTCAAATTGGTGTCCTCCACCGGCGTGGGCACCATCGCCAGCGGCGTGGCGAAGGCCGGGGCGGGCGGCATCCTCATCTCCGGCGGCGAGGGCGGCACCGGCGCGGCCCCGATGTCGAGCGTCCACCACGCAGGCCTGCCCTGGGAAATCGGGCTGGCCGAGACCCATCAGGTGCTGTGCCGGAACCGCCTTCGCCAGACCGTGACGCTGGAGACCGACGGCAAGCTGATGTCCGGGCACGACGTGGCCGTGGCGCTGCTGCTGGGCGCGGAGGAATTCGGCTTTGCCACCGCGCCGCTGATCACCATGGGCTGCCGCATGATGCGCGTCTGCCAGCTGGGCACCTGTCCCTTCGGCGTGGCGACTCAGGACCCGGAGCTGCGCAAGCGTTTTGTCGGCAAGCCGGAATATGTGGAGCGCTTCATGCTCTTCGTGGCGCAGCAGCTTAGGGAGATCATGGCGAAGCTGGGCGCGCGGACGGTGAACGAGCTGGTGGGCCGAAGCGACCTTTTGAAGATGAAGGACGGCGCTGAGATGGACCTTAACGCCCTGATCGGATTTGCCCGGAACACTCGCTTCCAACCGGAATCGAAGCACGATTTCGGGCTCCATGAGCGCATGGACGCGCGGCTGATACAGAATCACGTCCAGCTGACCACCACCGACCGGGCCTTCGGCACGCTGTTGAAGGGCGAGCGCCACATCCAGGCCCAGGGCTGCGGCGGGCAGAGCTTCGGCGCGTTCCTGCCAAAGGGGCAGTCGATCACGCTGTACGGCGTGGCCAACGACTACCTGGGCAAGGGCCTCTCCGGCGGCACGCTTTCCATCTGCCCGCCCGCGGACGCGGTGTGGCATGCGAAGGCAGCTTTGCCAACGGCAAAGCTGTCCCCGGCAGAGCCGGGGATGGCGACGGCTCAAATCGAAGATTTGAGACGCGCCACCGCTGACACCCTCATCGGCAACGTGGCGCTCTACGGCGCGACCTCCGGCTATGCCTTCATCGCGGGGATGGCGGGCGAGCGCTTCGCCGTGCGCAATTCCGGTGCGTGGGCCGTCGTGGAGGGCGTGGGGGACCACGGCTGCGAGTACATGACCGGCGGGCGCGTGGCGGTGCTGGGGCCGGTGGGGGACAACTTCGGCGCGGGCATGTCCGGCGGCATCGCCTGGGTGCTGGACGAGGACGGCACGCTGGAGAGCCGCATCAACAGCGGCCTGGTCAAGGTGCACGAGGTCACCCACGGGCAGGCCGTGGAGCTTCGGCAGCTGTTGGAGCTGCACGCGCGGCACACCGATTCGCCCAGGGCCATGGAGATATTGGCGGATTTCGAGACGTGGCTGCCGGGGTTCAAGGCGGTCATATCGGATGAGTATCTGGACTATCTGGGGAGGTGTGATTGATGGGCAAGCCGACAGGATTCATGGAAATCGCCCGCGCGGAGAATCCATACCGCAGTGAGGCGGCGCGCCTTCATGACTTTGAGGACCTGCACATCCACCAGCCCGCCGACGCGCGGCGGGCGCAGGCCTCCCGCTGCATGAACTGCGGCGTGCCCTTCTGCCAGTCGGACTTCGGCTGTCCGCTGCACAACCTGATCCCCGAGTGGAACGACCTGCTGTACCGCGGCAGGGAGCGGGAGGCGCTGGCGCGTCTGTTACAAACCGCGCCATTCCCGGAGTTCACGGGGCGGGTGTGCCCGGCGCTGTGCGAGAAGGCGTGCAATCTGGAGAATGCAGGCAGCTTTGCCTATGGCAAAGCTGTCCCCGGCAAGGCAGGGGATGGCGACGGCTCAAATCAAAGATTTGAGGCGCGCCACCTCGCCTTGACAAACCGGGACAACGAATTGTATCTGATCGAAACAGGGTTTGAAAAGGGCTGGATTCAGCCGAGGATCCCCCGCGCGCGCACGGGCAGGCGCGTGGCCGTGGTCGGCAGCGGCCCCGCCGGGCTGGCCTGCGCCGACCTGCTGAACCGGCTGGGCCACGCGGTCACGGTCATCGAGCGCGCCGACCGCGCCGGGGGCCTTATGATGTACGGCATCCCCAACATGAAGCTGCCGAAATCGGTGGTGGAGCGCCGCATCCGGCTGATGGAGGCCGAGGGCGTGCGCTTCCTGCTGAACACGGAGGCGTCGCCTGAAATCACATCTGAATACGACGCCGTGGCGCTCTGCGGCGGCGCGAAGAAGCCGCGCGCGCTGAACGTGGAGGGCGTCTTCGCCGTGGACTATCTGACGGCGGCGACCCGGGCAGTACTGTCCGGGGACGCATCCCGCATCACCGCGAAAGAAAAGCACGTGGTCGTCGTGGGCGGAGGCGACACCGGCAACGACTGCGTGGGCACGGCGCTGCGGCAGGGCTGCGCCTCCGTCGTCCAGCTGGAGATGATGCCCGCCCCGCCCGTTGAGCGCGCCGCGAACAACCCCTGGCCCGAGTGGCCGCGCACGCTGCGCACCGACTATGGGCAGCTGGAGGCGATCCACCGGCAGGGCGGCGACCCCCGCGTTTACGAGACGACGGTCAAACGGCTCCTTCCCGGTGCAATCGAAATCGTGAAACTGAAGGGCTTCGATCCCATCCCCGGCACGGAGCGGATCCTGCCCTGCGACCTGCTGCTGATCGCGGCGGGCTTCGTCGGCTGTGAGGAATCGACGGCGGCCACATTTGGTGTCGAGCGCAATAAGAGGGGCTGCATGATGCCCGAAGACGGCAGTCATCGCCTGCGAGACAACCTCTTTTCCGCGGGCGACATGCGCACCGGTCAGTCGCTGGTGGTGCGCGCGCTGGCGGACGGCCGGGCGGCGGCTGCGGAGATCGACCGGTATCTGAGGGAGTAGGGAGTAGGGAGTAGGCAGTAGGGAGTAGGGAAGTTACTGCAATCCGCTTCTTTTCTGCTGAAAACTCTGTGCTTTCAGCGCGTCGGCCACAATCTTCCCTATTCCCTATTCCTATAATCCGATTTACCCAACTACTCAACAAACAATGGAGATTCAACCATGACCAAATACATCTTTGTCACCGGCGGCGTGGTGTCGGGGCTGGGCAAGGGCATCACGGCGGCGTCGCTGGGGCGGCTGTTGAAGGCGCGGGGCCTGAAGGTGGCCGCGCAGAAGCTGGACCCCTACATCAACGTGGACCCCGGCACCATGAGCCCCTACCAGCACGGCGAGGTGTACGTCACCGAGGACGGCGCGGAGACCGACCTGGACCTGGGCCACTACGAGCGCTTCATCGACGAGGACCTGAACAAATTTTCCAACCTCACCACCGGCAGGGTTTACTCCAACGTCATCCAGCGGGAACGCCGGGGCGGCTATCTGGGCAGCACCGTTCAGACCATCCCGCACATCACCGACGAGATCAGGCATTTCATCTACGCGGTGGGGGAGAGGACCGACGCCGACGTGGTCATCACCGAGATCGGCGGCACCATCGGCGACATCGAGAGCCAGCCCTTCATCGAGGCCATCCGACAGGTCGGGCTTGAGGCGGGGCGGGAGAACGCGCTGTACATCCACGTCACGCTGGTGCCGTACCTGAAGGCCAGCGGCGAGCACAAGTCGAAGCCCACCCAGCACTCCGTGAAGGAGCTCCAGGGCATGGGCATCATTCCCAATATCATCGTGCTGCGCGCGGACGAGCCCATCACCGACGGGAGCATCTTCGCCAAGATCGCCCACTTCTGCAACGTCAAGCCCGACTGCGTCATCGAAAACCGCACGCTTGAGAACCTGTACGAGGCCCCGCTGATGCTGGAGGCGGCGCATCTGTCCGGCATCGTCTGCCGCGAGCTTCACATCGACGCGCCGGAGCCGGATCTGACCGAATGGGAGGCGCTGGTTCAGCGCATCCACCACCAGTCCAGGACCGTGAAGATCGGCCTGGTCGGCAAATACGTGCAATTGCACGACGCCTATCTGTCCGTGGCCGAGGCCCTGCGCCACGCGGGCTACGCGCTGGACGCGAGGGTGGAGATCGAATGGATCGATTCAGAAACGGCGACGGAGGATGCTCTGTCGCGGGTGGACGGCATCCTCGTTCCCGGCGGCTTCGGCAGCCGCGGCATCGAGGGCATGATTATGGCCGCGCGGTATGCCAGAGAGCATCACGTGCCCTACTTCGGCATCTGCCTGGGCATGCAGATCGCCGTGATCGAATACGCGCGGCATGTGGCCGGCCTTGAAAACGCCAATTCCCACGAATTCGACGAGAACAGCCCCCATCAGGTGATCCACTACATGCCCGACCAGAACGACGACATCGACAAGGGCGGCACGCTGCGGCTGGGGAAGTATCCCTGTGTTTTGAAACCGGGCACCGCCATCGCGGCCTGCTACGGCGTGACAGAAATCAGCGAGCGCCACCGCCACCGCTACGAGTTCAACAACGCCTGCCGCGACGCGCTGCAAACCGCCGGCCTCACCCTCTCCGGCCTCTCCCCCGACGGGCGGCTCGTGGAAACCGTGGAGCTCCCCGGCGAGCGCTTCTTCATCGGCGTGCAGTTCCATCCCGAGTTCAAGAGCCGCCCCAACAAGCCCCACCCGCTGTTTATTGGCTTCATAAACGCGGCCCTGAATCCGAACAATCAAAAGGAAAGCTGATATTTCCGGCAAATAACGTCCTCTTCTCCACCGCTTGCTGGCTGAGCCATCGGGCGGTGGTTTCGTTGTGTGGTCCTCTATGCAGCGCTGGCTTGATAAACAGGGATGTGACTGAGAAAGGGAAAAGGCAACAGGGAAAAGGGAAAAGGAAGAGCTTGGCTGCGTCGGGGCGGCGACGCGCCGCCTGCCAGGTAGTACGTATTGTTTCGGTATTTGGCGGGCGGCGCATCTGTATAGTGTAGTAACGTATAGGTTCATCGCTTTCAGAGCAGCAAAGAAGGGCTGTCGCAGAAATCGAGATTCGGCACAAAAGGCGCAGAAAAGCCCCTGAAATCAGCACTTTTCAGCAGGGAGTCGATGCAGAAAAGCGGTTCAGGGGCTTAGGAGCCGTGCAGAAATTATTCATACATTATGCTTGTCTGAATCCGCCATTGCGGCGTTGTCGTCGGTCAACGTGCCCCGGCACGCCTCCCTCCTCCGCCTTGCACTGACGTATTCATCCTTCGCATTCTGTATGAATAATTTCTGCACGGCTCCTAATTTCATTTTCTCTGATGACAACCAATCCCGGCAACCGGTTGTACGTTGTACAAAAGAAATTCCCGTCCATTTACGACGCCTCCCCTTGCCGAAACATCTCCTCTGTGGTAAACTAATCATGACACTATCCGATGACGTTTCATACATAAAAGCCTATTATAAGGTAGGTATCGATCATGACCGACAGACAAAAGGGAATCACCCTGGCCTCCGCCATAGGAGGCATCATACTTGTATTCATATTGGTTTTCGGAACGATGTGGATGGGCAGCAACGCCAGGAATGACACAGAATCAGCGGTCCGCTCCGTCAGCCTGCTCTACCTGGATGAGCTGGCCGGCCGCCGGGAGCAGGTCGTTTCGGCCAACATGCAGGAAAAGATCAACGTTATCAACACGGCGCTGGAAATGATAACAGAGGACGATTTAAGCGACGACGCGCACCTCCAGGCCTATCAGGCACGAATTAAACAGCTTTTCAATCTGGAACGCTTTGCCTTTGTCAGCGATGGCGGTTTGATTTACACCTCCACGGGGCCGCTGGATGAAATCAATCTGTATCATCTCAATTTCAACGCCCTCAGCGGGCCTGAAATCCTGGCGGAGGATCTGGGCGGCGTGGACAAAAAGGTCATCATCGCCGTGCCCACGCGGATACGGTTCAACGATGTGAAACTGATAGCCTGCTTCATGCAGATCGACATGAAGGAGATGCTCGCGGGCGTCTCCATGGACGCCCAGGAGGGCGGCGCGACCTTCTGCAATATCTATACCAGCGACGGCATCGCCCTGAGCAACACCGTTCTGGGCGGCCTTGCCATGGAGGACAACCTGCTCGATGCCATGCGGAACGCGGAGTTTGAGCCAGGCTATTCCTACGATGGCCTGGTCAGCGATTTTACCATGGGCAATCGCGGCGTGGTCAGCTTCACCTTCAATGGCATCCGGGAAACGCTGAGCTATGTGCCGGTGGAGGGTACGGACTGGCGCCTGACTTACCTGATCCGGGAGAGCGTCATCAGCGACAACATCAGCGCCATCTCCGGCGGCATCATTCGCAGGAGCGTCATTCAGTCTCTGCTGACGGTCGCCGTCCTGCTGGCGCTCTTCGCGTTCATCATCCGTCAGACCCGAAGAAACGCAAGGCTCGTTCTGGAAAAGGAGACCGCCGACGCCGAGAACCGCGTGAAGCAGGCGGAGATGGAGCAGCGGCTTCAGCTTCAGGAGGATTTGCTCGCCCAGAAGCAGCAGAAAGAGGAACAAACCCGCCTGATCACCGCGCTGGCCTCCGACTATTGGAGCGTCTACTACCTGGATCTGGACAACGACACGGGCGTGTGCTATCAATCGCACAGCGATGTCGACAATGGCTTTCACGTGGGAGACCATTTCCGGTATATCGCCTCCGTAACCGCTTACGCGAACGCGAACATCAAGGAGGAATACCGGGAGGAATTCCTGCGCTTTGTCCAGATAGAAAATGTCAAAGCGCAATTGTTGGAACGGCGGGTCATCGCCTGGCGGTATATGGTGCACAGGCATGACAGGGATACGTGGGAGGAAGTGCGCTTTGCCGGCGTGCGCCATCCCGGGGAACGCCCGGATAATCAGGTGCACCTCGTTGGCGCGTGCTTTGTGGACGTAGATATGGAAACCCGAAAGACCGTGGCGCAAAAACAGGCCCTGCAAGACGCGCTGACGGCGGCGGAGGCGGCCAACAAGGCGAAGACCGCCTTTCTCTCCAACATGAGCCACGAGATCCGCACCCCCATGAACGCCATCATCGGGTTGAACAGCATCGCGCTGAACGATCCGGGTATCTCGGACAAGACACGGGATCGCCTGGAAAGGATCGGCACCTCCGCCCACCATCTGTTGGGGATCATCAACGATATTCTGGACATGTCCCGCATTGAATCGGGACGCATGGTCATCAAGCAGGAGGAGTTCTCCTTCTCCAAGGCGCTGGAGCAGGTCAACACCATCATCAGCGGACAGTGCCGGGACAAGGGGCTGCGTTACGACTGCTGGACAAAGGGTCAGATCGACGAATCCTACATCGGCGATGATATGAAGCTCCGACAGGTGCTGATCAACATCCTCGGAAACGCCGTAAAGTTTACGCCCGAGGGCGGCACCGTCAGCTTCATCATCGAAGATGTGGCTCGGATGGACGGCAAGGCGACGCTGCGCTTTACGATCAGCGATACCGGCATCGGCATGAGCAAGGATTTCCTGCCCAGGCTGTTCGATGCGTTCTCGCAGGAGGATTCCTCCACCACAAATAAATATGGCAGCACCGGCCTGGGCATGCCCATCACCAAGAGCATCGTGGAGCTAATGAACGGGCACATTGAGGTAGAGAGCGAAAAGGGCGTCGGCAGCACGTTTACGGTGACCATAACGCTGGGTCAGGCCAGCCATATTGCGTCGGACAACGGGGAAATCATGCTTCACCCGCACGAGATGAGCGTGCTGGTGATCGACGACGACCGCATCGCCTGCGAACACGCGCAGGTCGTGCTCGGCCAGCTCGGTATCAGCTGCGATATGGCGTTGTCCGGCAAAGACGCCCTCGGGATGGTGAAGATGCGCCACGCCCGCCGGGAGGACTACAACCTGATCCTGGTGGACTGGAAGATGCCGGAGATGGACGGGTTGGAGACGACCCGGCAGATTCGCGCCATCGTCGGCCATGACACGCCGATCATCATACTGACCGCCTACAGCTGGGATGACATCGAGGACGAAGCCCGCAAGGCGGGCGTGGATACGTTCGTCGCCAAGCCGCTCTTCGCCGGTACAGTGATGGATGAATTCCGCGAAGCCTTCAAAAAGAAGAACGCAAGGCTGGTTCGGGAGACGGTCGATCTGACCGGTCGCCGCGTGCTTCTGGCGGAGGATGTCGCCGTGAACGCGGAGATCATGATGATGGTGCTCAGCATGCGGGATATGCAGGTCGATCACGCGGAGAACGGCAGGGTCGCCGTCGACATGTTTGCCAGTCATGATTCCGGATACTACGACGCGATCCTCATGGATATGCGCATGCCGGAGATGGACGGCCTGGAAGCCACGCGGACGATCCGGGCCATGGACCGAAAGGACGCGCAGGAGATCCCGATCATCGCGCTGACGGCCAACGCCTTCGACGAGGATGTGCAGCGCAGCATGCAGGCCGGATTGAACGCGCACCTCTCCAAGCCCGTAGAACCGAAGATTCTCTTTGAAACGCTGGAAAACCTGATCAAGGCATGATGAATCGAGGCGCTTTCCAATCGGCCAATGACAGAACAGAGCCGCCCCCCAAACGGAAGGGCGGCTCTGATTTTGTGGTTATGAATCCCTGCAGGCGTCAGTTTTTATGTCATTAAACAGAATACTTCATCAGCGTATCAATCAAGTTCCCAGCCTGGCTTGTATACGCTTCAACGGTCATGGGAATCCTCAGATCCAGGCTATAGATACCCAGAAGCGATTTGGCATCGACAGTAAATCTGTCCTGCCTGAGAATAATCGTAAACGGATAATGATTGGCCAGATTGACAAACGATCGAATTTCCTCCGCCGCGCCCAGCCGAATGTTGAGCGTGACCACAATAAACACCTCCCTTCTCAGACATGGTCGTGTCGGCACATCGTGTCTGAAATCGAGAGATGTCATGCTGTTAATTCATTTTAACATACATGAATATCAAAAGCAACCGTGTAAAGAACGTGCGTCAAAACTTAACGTACAAAAATGGTTTGCACGCATACAAAACGGGACAACAGGGATTCTGTTTCCCTGCGGTCCCGTATGCCAGAATTGCATCATCCCAGTCAGTCATAGCGTGTAGGGCTGTAATTCATGCAAAAGATCGTCGCAATCGTCGGCGTGTACCTCTACCGTTAACGAGCTTGACAGCTTCAGGCTCAATACGCCGGACGTCGATTTTGCATTTACCACATGCCTTTCGTCGCGCAGATCGACATGTCCACATGTACGCCTTTGACGACGAGGATTCCCTCGAGCAGCGTTTTATCGTCCGGCCGGAGGAAGGCGTGAGTCTGGCGGTCATCGTCATGGTCGACAAGCTGGACGACGAAGAAATGAGCATGGCGCGCGACGATGCGATCAGCGCGGTTCTGGATACCCTGACTTGGCTTGGCTGAACAAAGGCACTGAATCCATGTTCAACGGCCAATCGGCTTTCAACGTCCCTGATCGTGGCGCCAATACTGTCGCCATGTTGGGCCGATCGTTTTCTCACCTCGCTGGTATTGCGAGAATCCAAAGGAAAAACCCTGCCGGAGAGCCATCTGGCAGGGGCGTTTTTGTTCGATCCCTCGATCACGCATTGATTACTCGCTCACGCTCTCGCAAGATCGTTGTTTTTTCTTGTAGAAATACTGTGCTTGTGTTATAATCATTTCAATAATACGTTTAGTGAGAAAGGTCGTCGACAGGAGGTTGTCCAACATGGCAAACAAGCGCTTTGAGTTGAACGACGATACCATTTCCATCATCGAGGAAATCGGCGGGCACATGCCCGGAGGATTCTTCATCTATCAGGCCGAGGAACCCGATACATTGATTTACGCCAACAAAGCCGTATTCGACATCTACGGATGCGCAAATCAGGAAGAGTTCAGGGCGTTGACCGGCTTCACCTTCCGCGGTATGGTGCATCCGGAGGATTACAACAGAATCACCGCGTCCATCGTTCAGCAGACAGGAGCCAGCGAAGACAAACTGGACTACGCGGAGTACCGCATCATACGGAAGGATGGCGCAATTCGGTGGGTGGACGACCATGGCCACTATACGGAGACGAAGGCTTACGGCGGAATATACGTCGTCTTCATCTCGGACATTACAGAAAAGCTTGAAAAGCAGGAAATGGGCACAGCAACCCGCGACGCCGTCATCGACACGCTGACCAATAACTACAACACGGTCTGGCTGATCAACGACGTCGTAACCGAAGAATGTTCACTTTTCCACACGGACATGGATGCCGTTCATTCTGAAGCCATACACAACGCGCTGAGCCATGCGAAGTACACCGATACAAAAACCGAATACGTCGCCACCATGGTTGCCCCGGAAGATCAGGAGCGAATGCAGGAACAGATCAGCCTGCCCTATATCCTGGAACAATTCAAAACCAAGCGGCGATTTGCGGTCACCTTTCTCCGTGCACTGGAATCCGGGCCGAGGTATTATCGCATTCACTTTGGCAAGGTTTATATGCCAGGCGGCAGAATCGGCGTGACCATGGGCTTTATCGATGTAGATGATGAAGTGCGTCGGGATCGGGCTTTGGAGCAGGCGCTGGCGGAAGGAAAAAAGGCGGAAGAAGAAAACCGCAGGCTCTTGGAGGAAATGCAGTCCGCCGCGAGACTGGCCGAGCTCATGGGCTCCGTTTCCTCGCTGCTCACCAACATGCCCGCCATGAGCTTTTCCAAGGACGCGGAGACGGGCGTTTATCTCGCGTGTAACCAGGCATTCGCAGAGTATGCCGGGAAAGCGCGCCCAGAGGACGTGATTGGACTTACCGACCATGAGATTTTTGATGCCGAGACCGCTGCGCACTTCGTTGAGGATGACAAAAAGGCGCTGGCGATGGATCAGGCCTATGTGTTCTTCGAGGACGTGCCGGACGCTACGAGAACTGTGTTTCGCAACCTTCAGACGACAAAGCTCAAATTCCGGGATGCTACCGGCAGGTTGTGCCTTCTCGGCATGTGCGTGGATGTCACCGAGATGGCGCGGATCAAATCGGCGGAAGCTGAAAGCCGGGCAACGCAGGAGGCTCTGGAGGAAAAACTAATGCTCCAGGAGAGACTGCTGCAGGAGAAGCGGAGCGGCGAGCTGCAGAACCAGCTGATCACTGCGCTCGGTTCAGATTATTGGAGCGTTTATCTCGTCCATCTGGACAAGGATGAAGGGATTTGCTATCAGGAATCAGGCGAGGAAAAGGATTTCAAAATCGGCCAGCGTTTTCCCTATATGGAAAGCATTCGGGCGTATGCGCAGAATTCTGTGACCGATGAATATCGAGACGAATTCCTGAAGTTTACGAATCCCGACGCGATCCGGGAAGGGCTGCGGAAGCAGCGTGTGATCTCCTATCGCTATAAGATCAACAAAGAGGGCAAGGCCCTCTTTGTCATGATCCGCTTTGCCGGCGTCCGCCATCCGGAAGACAGGGATGACGGCCTGGTGCACTCTGTTGGATTGAGTTTTTCCAATGTCGATGCCGAAACCAGAAACTCCCTCGAGCAAAACCATATTTTGAGTGAAGCGCTGGCAGCGGCGGAACAGGCCAACAGGGCAAAGACCTCATTTCTCTCCAACATGAGCCATGAGATCCGCACGCCTATGAATGCGATCATCGGATTGAACAACATCGCCATGAACGAGCCGACCGCTTCGGATAAGGTCAAGGAATATCTGGCAAAGATCGGCACATCCGCGCAGCACCTACTGGGAATAATCAACGACATCCTGGACATGTCGCGCATCGAATCAGGAAGGATGGTCATCAAGGCAGAGGAATTCTCGTTTGCCAAGTGTCTGGAACAGGTCAATACCATCGTTGCCGGCCAATGCAGGGATAAGGGGCTGCATTACGAATGCGTCACGCACGGCACGATTGACGATTACTATGTAGGCGATGCGATGAAGCTCAAGCAAGTGATGATAAACATCCTGGGCAACGCCGTTAAGTTTACGCCGGAAGGCGGCAGCGTGCGGTTCGTGATCGAAGAGGGGCCAAGATATGACCATCAAGCCACGATCCGGTTCATCATATCCGATACCGGTATCGGCATGCGCAAGGAATACCTGCCGCACCTCTTCGACGCATTCAGCCAAGAGGATTCATCCGCTACCAGTCGTTACGGCAGCACCGGCCTCGGCATGCCGATCACCAAGAGCATCGTGGAGTTGATGAACGGCCATATCGAAGTGGAGAGTGAGAAGGGCAAGGGCACGACATTCACCGTGACCGTCACGCTTGGCGAGTCCTCCCGCAAGGGTGGAGCCATCGACGACGGCGATCTGAACCCGCGTGAAATGAGCGTGCTTGTGATTGACGATGATCCGATCGCATTGGAGCACGCCCAGATCATACTGGGGCAGATCGGCATTACATGCGATACCGCGGAGTCCGGCTCTGAAGGAATCGAAAAAGTTAAGCTCAGTCATGCCCGCAGAGCGGACTATGACCTGATCCTGATCGACTGGCGTATGCCGGAAATGGACGGCGTTGAAACCACCCGTCAGATTCGGGCCATCGAAGGTCACGACACGCCGATCATCATCCTCACATCGTTCAACTGGGACGATATAGCCGACGAGGCAAAAGAAGCCGGCGTGGACACCTTCGTACCCAAGCCGCTGTTTGCCGGAAGCGTGATGGATGAATTCCGCGAAGCCTTCAAGCGGAAAAACGAGGCACTGGTCAATCGGCGCGCCGATCTGACGGGGCGTCACATCTTGCTGGCAGAGGACGTTGCGGTAAACGCAGAAATCATGGTTATGGTGCTGAGCATGCGCGAAATCAATGTTGAAGTCGCCGAGAACGGGAGGATTGCGGTAGACATGTTCGGTAGCCACCCTGAAGGCTATTATGACGCGATTCTGATGGATATGCGAATGCCGGAGATGGATGGACTTGAAGCCACCAGAGCCATCCGCGCGATGGACAGGCCCGACGCTTCGACCGTCCCGATTATCGCCTTGACCGCAAACGCCTTTGACGAGGACGTGCAGCGCAGTATGCAGGCGGGATTGAACGCACACCTTTCCAAGCCCGTCGAACCGGAGGCATTGTTTGAAACGCTGGAAAACCTGATAAAGCCGTAACAGATCTTTACTCAAAAGAGCCGTATCGGGCAACTGCTTCATCTATCGACATCGCGCCGGTCCCGACCAGGTAAACCGCTTGCCTCAGTTGCTTGACCGCGTCGTCCGTCAAGCCGAATACCTCCGGCGACAGGATCCGAGAATCCGGAACAGCTCCGAACGCAGCATACATGCTATTGAATGACAAATCCTTGGTCGGGGACACCAAACCCTTGCTCAGCGCCATTTCGTTCAGCTCCCGCGAGGTAATCAGGAAGCGAATGAATTCGTTGGCCATGTCCAGGTTCGGGCTTTCCTTATTGACGGAGAACTGCAGATTCGGCATATCTAGGAAATAGGCGCCTTCGTCCGCCATTGGGACGGGGACAAAGCTGTATGTAAAGGGGTTGGCGATGAATGCCTCGGAGCGCTCCTCCCGCTTCTTCGTCCCGGAGACGGTATCACCGGAGCAGGTCATCATGGGCACGTCGCCCTCGAAGAAGCGAAGGATCACGGCGTCATAGTTGTTTTCGATCTCCGAGCAGGCATCAAGGTCCACGCAGCCGTCGTTCAGGAACTTCATGATCCTTTCAAGGGAGGGCCGCATATACTCGCCGGCCGAGGGATCCATGGCGTTGAGCTTTTTGATGGCCTCCGCGTCGGATGCCACGGTTCCACAGAAGAACGGATAGATCGTCACTGTGAAGAGCGATGTGGTCTCCTCCCTGGAGAAGCCCATCACCGGGCTTTTGTAGCCCTTTTCACGGAACGCGGCGCACACGGCCACCAGTTCGGGATAGGTCGTGGGAACGCTCAGCCCCTCTTTTTCGAACAGGTCGTTGTTCACGAGCATGCCGTAGGTGTTTGAGAAGACCGGGACCATCGGGAGCGTACCATCGTCCGTATTCAGGATGATGTTGTCGCGGATGCAGTCCAGATTGAGCCCCAGCGCGGGATCAGCCAGATTCTCCGCATGCTCTATGGAAGCACTGTACTGGTCCCGGCCATACATCCAGGAGTAATTGACGTAGATATCCGGAGCGGCGTTTCCGTTCAGAACCATGCCTACCATGTTGCTGTAGTCGTCGATCTTTGTGAACATCAGCCTCACATTCGGATAGTACTCGTTGAAACGGTCAAATTCGGCTTCCAGCGCCTCGAAATTACTGTAACCGCCAATGACATTGATTTCGCAGTCGATGGAGGTATCCAGGGACGGCTGGAAGCCTGCCTCCGCCTTGGCTTCCTGCCGCGCCGAGACGCATACCATCAAACCCAGAATCATCAGCACCGCCAAAATGGAATTCATCGCTCTCTTCATACGATCTACCTTCCTTCCTTGATCCTTCGGATCTCCTTGATGACCAGTTTGATATCAATGGGCTTGGCAATGTGCCCATTCATTCCTGCGTTCAGGCATTCCGTCACATTTTCGGAGAATGCGTCCGCGGTCATCGCGACAATCGGGATCGAGGCCCTCCAGGGATCCTCCATCCCCCGGATCGTCCGTGTCGCGTCGAGGCCGTTCATCTCCGGCATCTGTACGTCCATGAAGATCAGCGTGTAGCTGCCTTCCTCGGCCGTGCGCATCATATCCACGCAGACGCGCCCGTTTTCAGCGCGGTCGCTGGTGATCCCGAACATGCCGAGCATCGTGGAAATGATCTCCCAGTTGATGTCGTTGTCCTCCGCGACCAGGATGTGCAGCCCGGCCAGATCGGAATAATCGTCCTCCGGCTCTACAGATTCGGGCTCTGCACCGATAAGCGCATTGATTGTATCATAGAGAGTGGAGCGGAAGAGCGGTTTGCTGACAAAACCGTTCGCGCCCGCCTCCTTTGCCAGATCCTCGACATCCGACCAGTCGTATGCAGAGATCAGCAGTATGGGAATGTTTGCGTCAACCTCCGTGCGAATCCGTCGGATGGTCTCGATACCGTCTATATCCGGCATCTTCCAATCAATGATTACAATATTGTAATCCCTTCCGGCCTTGTGTCTGTCGACGATCATTTCCAGCGCATCCAATCCGCCGCGCGCCTGCTCCACCGAGGCTCCAAGGGATTCAAGCGTATCGACCGCCGTTTTCAAAAGAACCTCATCATCGTCGACAATCAATACATTGATGGAATCCAGCTGCATTTCGTTCCGTTGCCTCTCGGCCTCGGGGATATCCAGTACCACGGTAAAGGTGGTCCCCACGCCCTGCTCGCTTTGGCAGTCGATTGTTCCGCCCATCAGCTCGACCATCTGCTTTGTAATGGCCAGGCCGAGGCCTGTTCCCTGGATGCTGTTGACGCGGCTGTCTGTCTGACGCGAAAAAGGCTGATACATTGTCTTCATGAATTCCGGGCTCATGCCCATGCCCGTATCAGCCACGACATAGGTCAGCTTTATGCAGCCGGGCAGCGCGCTGACCTCTTCGCGCATCTCCACGCTGACGCGGCCACCTGGTTCCGTATACTTTATCGCGTTGGAGAGAATATTGATACAGATCTGGTTCAGGCGGAGCTGGTCCGCGTACAGATATTCCTTTTCCATCCGATTGATATGGAAGCTGAATTCGATATTCTTCTCCTTGACCATCGGCTGAGAAAGGTTGACGAGGTTCTCCGCTGTTTCCACAATGGAGAACGTCAGCGGGGTCAGCTTCAGCTTTCCGCTCTCCACCTTGGATATATCCAGAATGTCGTTGATCAGTGTCAGCAGATGATTGCTGGCGAGGCTGATTTTCCTGAGACTATCTCTCGTTGACCCCACATCCCCCAGGTTCTTTTCCGCAATGGTTGTCAGACCGATGATGGCGTTCATCGGCGTGCGAATATCATGGGACATCGTGGAGAGGAAATCGGTCTTCGCTTTGTTGGCGGATTCCGCTTCCCTGGCAGCGTTCTGAAGGCGTCGGTTCAATGAAAGCATATAGAACAGGTCAAAGAGGAAGAGGATCAGCAAACCGACGGAAATGACCCCAGCCAACAGCCAGTTTTCCCTGTCCACATTGAGATCCTTCACCGGCACAAAGCTCAGCAGCGTCCACCCGACAGAGGCGGCGACAGGGGTAAAGGCAAGTATACACTCCTCCTTGTGTGAGTTGAGCATGGAAATGGAGCCTGTGGATGATGTAATTCTATCGAACAGCTCCTTTGACGACGCGGGCTCCGTGGGATTATAAGATCTATAGAACTCAAAGAAGCTGGAATTCTTAAAGCTGTAACCCTTGAGGATATAATCGCCATTGGCGTCGATCATGGAGAACTCGGCATGCGAAAACTCCGCCTGTGGGAAAACCCATTTCTCCTCAAGCTCCGAGATGGGAATGACGCGCAGCAGGACCGCGGCTTCGAAACCTTCGCCTTCCGGATCGAGCAGCGTGACTTTATTGCAAAAGGCCAGGGATTGTTCACCGTTCATCGGATTGGTGTAGGCACGGGTAATGTTGATCGATTCCCCGATCTCATCGATCCAGCCTACGTCGTCAAGCAACCCCACCTGTTGATAAGAAACATCATAATCTTCGGTCGTGCCCAGCTTCGGGCGCGTTGAGAGACCTGTATGCGTGTCAAGCGAAATCAGATGTGCCGAGGTGTTTGCGAGCACGTGAGAGTTGCGGATATAATCGACCGCTTCTTCCATGGTCATGACTTGGTTGTTGATATAGTGCGCCCACACATCGCAGATGCGCTGTTCGCCTTCCAGATAATTCTCCGTCACATGTTCCATGGTGACCGTCGTGTTTTCAAAATAATCGATCTGCCGCTGATAAGCCTCGTTGCTTTCATATCTGGAATAAATAACAACGAAGAACAGTATGGCAGCCATAATAGCCGCGTTAACAATGACAATCAAAGTCTTCTTCATGTTCAAAGCTCCCTTGAAACAGCCATGCCATGATCGCTGATGTTTCAGTACTTACCCGGAGGGAAAGACTCGGCCGCCTACTCTTTTATCACTATTATAACACATGATTATCGCTCTTGTATAGCACACACATTCACTTTCTTGATCGCTATGTTACTACTCAGTCCACCAAGGCAGGAAATTTTAGTTAGCTTAATCTAACCAAAAGGATAATCGTCTTTCGCGTCGAATAAGTAAGAAGTGAAAGGGGGCGAGACCATGGCAGGGATAAATGTTGAGCATGATATGTGGAAACACCTCATGGAGGTCATGGATCGCCTGGACAAAG
>Ga0256404_1005857_pt1 | contig 21087 bp, 23 predicted proteins | sample RumenRJG_01DNA_FD_185990 | JGI IMG/M metagenome (GOLD analysis project Ga0256404, IMG submission 185990) | Bovine rumen microbial communities from Lethbridge, Alberta, Canada - RJG_01 | ecosystem: Host-associated > Mammals > Digestive system > Stomach > Rumen | place: Canada: Alberta | collected...
GTGTAAATATGAAGCCTGTACTCGCCCTAATATAGACTTTAAACCTTCTGTCTAAGCTAAAGACGGATTATTTTGTATTCCTTCCAACTCTGATAGTAACTCGTCTCTTACATCTATACCATAATCTATTGCAAATTTTGGATTAGTAATAGCAGAGTTTAAATCTTTTATAATAGACTCATAGAAACCTATTGTATTTTGTAATATCTAAGATAATTCATCAAATGTTACATCTACTACTTCTACATCTGGATCATTTCTGTGTGTTTCATCTAAATATTCAATCTAATATTCACCTGTAGCTGGATTAACTACTTTACGATAAATATAATGTTGATATCTAGCACTTTCCATGTTTTTTAGTTTCTTTGCTAAATCCAATAATTCTTCTCTAGCTTTTTCTATAAATCCTTTAATAAGTTTTACATTCTTCTTTAACTCTTTTGGATTTACAGACATCTGAGTTCTTTCAGATTGGTTAAGTTTTTTGTCTTGCTTACCAATTGAACGTTTAAATTCTTCTCGTATATTCTTTATGTCTTCAACAAACTGTCTTACTTCATCTTCTGCAAGCTGCATGTTTGTTAGAATTCTAGGTTGATTTTGAGACTCTCTTCGGAATGCTTTATTACGCTGTATAGAACCTCTCACGATATTAGATATTGCATTGTGTGTATCATTTACACCAAGTCGTTCGTAGCCTGTTTCCTGCTTTTCTTTTTGAGCAAGCTTTCTAGCTTTAGCAATGCGCTCTCTTCTTGTGCTTTGTTGATATTTGCGTCCATCTGCCAAAGCAAATAATACATTTTGGTCGTCAATACGCTGCTATTCTTGGTTTAACATAAACGCTCTAGCTGCGTTAATCATGAGTCCATTACGAGTAAACTTATTATTTATATTAAACGTTCTAGACAACAAATACGCAAGTTTTCCATAAAATCTCTGACGGAATGAATTATTCTCTAGTCCACTTAAGAATTGCTCGTCTTGAGTTTTCATTGTTATTAACTCAACAAGCTCCTCTTCACGCTCTTCATCTGTCATTCCTGGTCTATCTATTGCTTTAAGTGCGGTCTATATAAGATTACTCTTCCAGAACATTCCGATATAATGGTGAGCTAATTCGTGACTGAATGTAGATGGATCTCCTTCAGATAAAGAAATAGATATTACATGATGCGCTGCTGTAGATTTACTATTTCTATCGTAATAGCCTGCGGAATCATCTTCGAGATAATTTAAGAACTCTATTATAAGATCAGCCTTGTCTTCTTGTTCTATTTCAGATACATATCTATCATCTATTCTGAAATTAGGATTCCATTTAGTTACAAGATCATCGTAATATTGTTCCGCCTCTTTTATATTACTCTCTCCCCTCTATACTTGTCTGCGAACAAATTCTTTCTTAGACGGAAGTGATGGAGTATTGTCATATATATTTTCGGAAGATATTACTGCGTTTGAAACAACCAATGTTTTACCATTGTTAGATTTATCGTTTCTCCACGCAGATATTGCATCCAACAGTAATTGTTTATATTCTTCTCCGCCTTCAGTCTTTAACTATCTTACACTAATTCCTTTTTTATCTGCAAGTTTTTTAATATCTTCTCTAACTAAATCGTCAAAGTCTACTAGATTTCTATTGGTTTTTGAAGCAGTAGTTTTTCCCATAGTAGCTCCGTAGTATTTTACCTGAGGTTTACTGTTTTTTCTACGGTAAGTTACTTTTCCATCTTTATCTACTTCTCTAACTAAATCAAAAGATTTAATGAGGATTTCTGCTGTTTTATTTATAAGCTCTTTGTGCTGCCTATCGATAAATTCAGATTTCGCTGCCTATATTACAGACACTGGATCAACATTAGGATTCTCTCGTTTAGCTTCCTTTAAGCGATTGACGACATACGTATCCATATTCTCTTTAAGATCATTAGTGTCTTTTTGAAATTGATCCGTTTGATTTTGAATTTCTATTTCATCAGCAGCTTGATCGTCATCTCTAAAAATGCTGTCAATTTGTTTTGGGCGCTTTGCTTTTGTTAATTCGCCAGAAATTTGTTTCGCCCTTTCTGTTAAAGCTTCTGCTACTGTTCCTCCATTATTTATAATGTTATTATATAATTCAGAAGGCTCCCCGTTAGAGAGCCTATCTAAATTATATCCATTATTTGCATTCCAATAATAATAGGCTTTATTTTCTGAACCAAGAGCTTTAATTAATTCATCGAATTCAGCTCTTACCTATTTATTGCTTAAATTTGGACAAAATGGGTTCATATTCCTTTACATTTATTTTTAATTTGTTCACCTTCTTCTTCCTCCCTAGAAGAATCTCTTTGTTCATCACGCAATCTTGTGCGTAATTCATCTAATATAGATTCTAATACTTCATTACCAGTAAATTCTTTATTACCGGTATCTAACAATATTTGTGTATTTCTAGGATCTCTAAAGGAGGCCTCTACGTTCTATTCGAGTGATGTTAAATAAGCTGTTTGCATCTATTCGTCTTTCGGATCAAAACCAAATTCTTGTAGTATAGACTTAATTTCTGCAGTACCTGTATTATTTTTATCAATTTTTACACTTAATACTCTTTCTCTAGCTTCTTCTTTCTGCTATTCAGAAATATCTAAGTAATCGATAAGATCATAATAGTTTGCTTGGTACACACTACTAAACTCGATTCCGTCTCTCTAGAATGGACGATATCCAACATTATTTAATGTTCTATCAGTTTTAAGATTTATAGGAGTTTTATCCTCCTTTTTCTCTTTTTCAGGTTTAGTTTTAGGCTTTTCTTCCTTTTCTTTTTTGTCTTCTTTCTTTGTAGTGGTTATTACCTTTCTTACCTCACGTTTTGGAGTACTTTCTTTTGTCTCTTTTACTTTATTTGGATTATTAAGTTGTCCAATAACAAATTCTACAGCTTTAGATAATTGCTTTTCGCTTATATCTATCTCGTGTACAGCAAATTCATGAGCTATTCGTTCGGCCATATAATCTTCTCCAAAGAACACTCCAAGCTCTTTTACAGATTCAACAAATGCATCTAATAGATTTTGTTTACGCTGTTTTTCCGTATCACCTTTAATTTTACCTTCGACAAATACATAATCTTTATTCCCAAATACTTCATTATACTTGTCTAACAGTTTTATATCGTAAGATACTTGAGTACAACCAGGAGCCATTATAATATCATAGAAATAACTACCTGCTCTATAATTTGCAGCTGTTGGCAGCTCTAAGACATATATCGGGTATTCTCCTTCTTTATGGTTTTGAGGATTAACGTACGCCGTACCTACAAACTTATAAAGAAGCATATTATCTGGATCAAACCTGTCGATTGTCGGTCTGCGTACCCTAATGTAAGGAGGATATTTATCAAGATCATTAGTTGGATGAATCGTTGCTTGTAACCCTTTATTTTTAAACTCAGAAACAGCACCTATAATAGTATTAATTATTTTATCAGTATGAGTTCTAATAAAACCTTTCTTGGTACGTTTTACGGTAGAGATACTTCTAGAAACGTTACCGCCAACTTTAAATGTAGGTACTCTATTCTTACCAACTTTTTTAGTAGGACGATACATTTTTACCATATCTTTATCCGCCCAGTTTTGACCAATTACACCTTCTATTATTTCTTCATCTATTTCGTCAGGGTTACCGGCTAAATATTCACCTAATCCTCTGATATAGTTGGCATATCCAATTTCTCTTCGGATAGTATTAGGTACGTATTTGAAGAATTTAGTTCCACCTGTATTGTCGCCAGAAGTATAGAATGCATATAAAGCAAGATCTATTGCAAACTATCTAAATGTAATATGATTTCCGTCTTTATCTTCTATATAATGTTCTTTGTCTTTATATAGTTGATCCCAAGCTCTTTCGAGAGAATTTGCATTATCAGAATCGTCTAATAAAGCATTTTCAAGTGTTATGAGTTTTGGATTATTAAATCCATCACGTTCCTCATAAATATCAATCTGAAGAGCTTTTAATAACGGATTGGTTATTACACCAGCTTTAGCATAATCTCTGAATTGCCCGTTCTTATCTCTAAGAAGTTTATTCTATATCTAAATCAAATGAGATTGAACAGAATCTTCTCCGTAGAACAAGTAATCCCAGTAGTTTACGCCGTTGGCTTCTGTGTATCTTACAATACGAGAATTGAAGAATCTAGTCTTTAAGTACTTCATGATACCTCTTTGGACCTTCTTGCTTAATTGAGCGTTTTCTACAGAAGAATTTAATCGCTTCAATATTCTATCATGTATACGTACAAACGGATCTGTTGCCTATAATGAAAATTCTCCAAGGATTTCTTTATATAAGTCCGTGGCATTCTCTGTCTTTTTGCCGATAAATGAATTCTTCTTTAAATCGTCAAGCCCCTATTGTTCGAATATCCCGTCTTCATTATTAAATACAGTATTGTACTTAGATAAGTAAGCTTGTTGTTCAACATAACTCTTACCGTGTTTCTTCGTATCAATTTTACATGCATTTACTAAATCACTAAGTTTTCTTCCGTATTTGTCAAACGCATTGTTTATAAACGCTACGTATAATTGAACTTGTCTTGGAGTCATTGTTACATAATCAGTTGTACCATCATAATGAGCGACTTCAAAAGAATATGTAGCTCCAGCGTTATCATCACGCATATTATCGAATGTAGCAGGACGATCTGGGTGTATTCTAGCTTCAGGATTTGTAATAATGTCTTCAAGTATACTCTTACCTTCAATATAATTGCCATTCTTATCTAACCCAAAGAAAGCTCTAGCGTATTGTCCTAACAAATATTCTGTTTCTCGATTTTCTTGTTCAGTTCCATCTTCCATCATCATAAAATTAATATTATTAATCATTTTCTTTTTGGAAGACTACTCCTTAAAATTATCTATCAAGAAATCTTTTATTGCCTTCTTTTGTCTAGATGTTTTTGACTTATCTTGATCGGTAAGATATTGTCCAGATGCATCTTCGTATACTCTAGCCAACTCTTTCATTATTGGTTGTGAAGTAAACAAAAGTGATCTAGAACCCATACCTGTTCTTATAAGAAGATTAATGAGATTATAAGTAAATTGGTTGATATTAAGATCAGTAATTGGGTCTGGGTCTTTAGCAACGTCAACATGAATATTAATAAGACCAGATAACCATGATAATATAGAATTATTCTCCTTATCTTTACGCTGGCTTAAATCTGTACAACCAAGTATAGTAAGAATACTATCTGGATCTTTGGCAAATTTAACTCCGTATAATTGGGTGAATATTTGCGAGTTATTATTCAAAGCAAATGGAGCTATACCAAACTTACCAATCATAAACATAGCTTTAGTTTTAACTTGGAATGCTATGTTACCAAATTGATAAGCGTAATAGCGCTTTTGTGGTTCAGATCCTTTTACAATTTTTTGTACAGCTTTTACGAGTTGCGTATCTTTATCAATAGCTCTAAGGGAAATGTTAGTGCTGTTACCTATTACATTGCCATTCTCATCAGTTGTACCATGATCCTTCAGAATAGTCATATAATTTTCCAAAAGCTCATTTTGATACTTCTTTCTACCTTTTTCGAACTTAGTTGTAACGGTATCTACTAGCTTACCATCTACTTTAGTAGTTTTTATTCCGTAACTAAATCTAGCAAGATAAAGTTTATCAATATCGAAGTCTGAACCGGTAATAGCAGTAAATTCTCTTGGTAGTACAATAGTATCGCGTACTACTGGTAATACGTCTACAAAACGCAATGCGTGTATAGAAGATTGTGCCTGCGTAGGAATACGCGAAGCGATCGTATCTGCGTGAACTTCTGAACTGTTTCCTATTATATTGTGATCAATAAGCCACTGTCTGCGCTTAGCAAACGACATCTTATTATTTGGATCTATTTTCTTAAATAAATCATCATAATAATCTATAGACACTACAGCATCCATAGATCCGTCATTATTTACTAATTTGAGATCTTTACCACCATTGATTGTATTGAATCCGAAGTCAATGTCATCTTCGCTTAAAACATGGGGATGACCTTCCATGCCCCATACAGACCTTTGATAGAATGCGTTACCATCTACGGAAATATCTATTACAGCTTTATTTATAGTAGATACTATTATACTTTGAATCCACTCAACAGAAGACATAGCTTCTAGAGGAAGTTTAAGTTGCTTTACAATGTTACCATCTTTATCTTCTACTTCTTCTATTTGTACACCGTCTATAAGATTTTCATCAGCATCTCTTGATTCTAATTCGCGAATCAAGAATTGGCTGAATTTATCTATATCAAGTTTGCCGTTTGTAAAGAATTCTTCTCTTATTTCTTTTTTACCTATATCAGATAATTCCTTTATTGAATTCATTATATTATCCAATATAGTACGGCCTCTTACTACTTTGCCATCCTTTGTTTTATAAGGTCTGTTTGGATCTAGGCTAGAAAGTGCAACTTTTGTCATCTGAGTACCCATGTTGTTATCACGAGTCTCATTCGGATCAGTATTCAACTGTCTACGTATAAACGCATAATCTTGTTCGTACGTATTAAAATGGAAGTTGTCAAAATCTTCTTTTGTGTTAAAAGAGTCTGGTGTAAGTTCTGACGGCGATTCAGATCCAGTTTTTACTGCTGACGTCATCATTAACATATCTACACCGTCTTCTTCCATTTTCTTAAGAAGATCTCTTGTAAATCCTGTTGCAAGCTGTGGGAATATCGGGAATAGTGCAAACTTGTCATAATAGTGAACCATAACGTCTCCACTATCAGCGCCATTCTTAGAAGGATCTAATTTTCTATATCCGTAAGCCGAATACTTTTGTGCGCCAAGCAGAGCTTGATGAATTACTCTATACGCATCAGCGTCTCGTAGCGGATTTTTTACGCGCTTTCCGTCTTCATCTTTTATTCCTTCGAGATAAGCAAAAGCCTTTTCTACTTCTGGCGTAAACCTACCTCTCATTCTGAGTAGATTTTTAGCCATTTTAGGTGTTATATAAGCGGCACCATCTGCTACATTGATTTTACCTTCGCCGGTTTTTTCATCTATATATAGTGGGTCAGCTTGTTTTTTACCTCTGGCTTTAGCCGCTTCAAGAGCTAACTTTCTGTATTTAAGTTCTCGTTGAGCATCTGTCTCTACATCATTTATACCGTTTCCGGCTTCTTTGTATTGTTCTTCTGTATAAGATAGTTGCTTCTCTATTTCCTCAAGTTTTAATTTAGAGTCTCCATATACAGTATCGGACAATTCATCCAAAGCAGTTTGCAGTCCCTCTTTATCGTCTTCGTACTGTTGTTCTAATTCTTTACGCTTTATGTCATAATAAACTCCACGAACTTCATTATCTATCATAGAGTCTCTTACATATTCGTAAAGCTTAGATTGCACCATCCAGTCGCCTACTTCTGCGCATTTGTATGTTCTGCGGATATCAACCATATCCGTTCTATTATGCTCACCTGTAGATCCCTATCCACCAAGTCGCTTAGATTGATCTGAATATCTATCTAAAAGTACATCGATATCTTTACCGCTGACAACATCTTTTGTTATACCGTGTATCCATTTATAGAACATTGGGGCACCTGTAAATGCACGTTCAGTCTCTTCATTGGATATCTGGCCACGCATATATATATCCCATACATATGCAGTTATTGCCTGCGATTCAGCTAGCTACCATTCTTCAGCAGTTAAATTTTCGTTCTTTTTCTTTTCAGGTAAAAATTTACGAGTAAGTTCATCTATAACGTCGCTATCCAAACCAATATTATGATATCTAAACATACGGTGCGAATTTCCTTCAGTAACACTAATTAATCCAGATCTTTCCAGTACAGCAAGGTTTTCCAAGAACCCTTGTTCCAGCGTAAGAGCCATCATTTCTCTACGTTGTGCATCTGTAATATGATCTCCAAAGAATACTTGATCGGCTAAAGCCAAACAATCTTCGGGAGACTTAGAATAGTCGTTCAGATATTCATACTGAAGTTTGCCATTTACCATTCTAGCTACTTCCGTAAGACCGCCAAATCTCTTTCTATTCTCATCCCAGAATTTAATCTTAGATGTAAGTCCAGTTCTCTTTATTTCTTTCTCAATTTGATTACGCTCACAGAATGCATATTCAATCATTTGATCAAGTTGAGCGTTTGGATTATTCCAATTTAACTTGACGTGAACTTCATTACTATCCGGATTTTGGTTGTTTAATATACCAAACTGAACAAGAGACGACGGAGCAATTGCAGAAAGATTATTATAGTTTAAACCTGGTACTTTTACACCTCCGAGATAGAACCATGTAGATTTATCAGAAAGAGTTGGGAATATTATATATCCCTTTTGAAGAATTGCTGCTTTTGCTATCCAGTCTTCTCTTTGAGTAATTTTATTATATGCAACACCTCCGGTATGGTCAGTATTTAATCTTACACCTCCGTGTGTATATAACTTAATTTTACCTGGAATACCTTCTGCATCTGTAAAATGTTTAATTATAAGAGATCCTATTTGTTTACCGTTTCTAACAGACCAGCAATAGCCGTAACGCATCATATCTTTAACAACTCTACCTTTAGATACTCTACCGTTACTTTCTATAACTGTAGTATTCAAATCGTCTGTAATATCAGAAGCAGTATGCGATTGTGCAAGAGTATAACGCCTAGTACCTTCTGGACCGTTTGTATTAAGATCATACTAATATTTATTATATCTACTAACTCCTTTTGCTAACCATTTTACAAAAGCGCTGTCAGAATAAATATTTATACCAGATGCTTTTTGTTCTACACTTCTTCCTCTTACTACACGTTTTTCCTTCCTTTGGCTTACAGTCAGTATATCATTCTTACCACTCTTAGAAAGTTTCTACGACATGGCGTAAAGATCATCCCTAAATGCTTTAAATGAAAGAGTTTGATCAGCCCTAGTAAGCATTCTTGAGAATAACTATTGAGTAGTTAACCCTGTAGAATCTCCACTAAAATCTTCCCTAAGCCAGAAATTAAGAGCCTCTACTGATATATTTATTCCGAACGTATTTAACGCTTGTACAAAATCGTTTTCTATTTCGCGGAAATCATCTTCATTTAATCGATCTAATTGTCTATTTCCTTTTGTATACTTAGATTTAGCTCTAGTAAAATGATCATAAATAGCTTTTAAGGTATCTGATGCCTGGCTTATCTATTTTTCTCCGTAATCTGTAAGTTTGATTTCTCCAGACTTAGAAACTCTAAATATACCGTTTAACCCATTTCTAAATAATACGAACCATTGTCTTGGGAGAATTGTAGAAGCATAGTCACTATCTGAACTTTGTATTTTAGCGGTATGCTTATCATCAATTACTTCACCTTCTTCGTCAAGCATTTCAGACAATACAACTTGTATAAAATCAAGTCTTTGACAAGATACATAATTGAACAGTTGTGTAACAAATGCTTCTTTTGCGGTATTAACCATTGTTACTGCTTCTTCAATTCTCTTATTAGTATCTTCTCCTTCAGAATCAACCCAAGTATAATATACACCATTGTCATCTTCATGTTGTATATACTTATTTTCAGCTATCTCCTCTCCTCGTATAGAAATTCTATTTTTACCAGACTCATGCTTCTTTATTTGATCGTTGTAATATGCGTTGTATGTTTTAGCTATTCTGTATAAAATAGGATCAGAATCCATCAATGATTGCAGTAATTCATTTAATTGTTTTGCCGTTTTACATTCTTTACAAGCTAACAATAGTTTGTTAGAAACAACTTTCATTGACAAGAAATGTTTAAAACCAAGCAAATTAAAATAATTAGGAACCATTATTGGATTTCCCTTTTTATCTTTAGTCGCCTTTGCATATCCATTTGCCACATCTTCTTCTGTTGCAAAATGCTCATCCGGTATAGTACTCAAGAAGAATCTTACAGCAGCTGTAGCATCTTCTGTTCTAGAATGATCGTAAAACGCTGCATCGTCGTGTTGGTGTACATCTTCCGCTATTCCATCTTCTGTTGTTGTACTCTGCCCATCGTCATTATCGCGCTTTTCTCGTTCTATTTCTTCCTTATTGTATTCCGAATCAATAGATATTTTACGAAGTTTTTGATTAACTTTTTGCTCAATTACCGGCCAATTTTCTTCAGATAATAATTCGCCCCACATACGTTGTGATTGCGAAATAGAATCTTCAGTCTAATTAGCCATAAAATTAGCTATTTCTTGTATAATAGCTTTCTTAAATTCAGGGCTCTTTATGTCGCCATTAAATTTTTCAAGAAGTTCTCTTTTTATTCTGCGTACATCATCAGACTGTCTAAATACCTACTCGTATGTCATTGCGTCATAAACAGATATTTGTCCGTCTTTAATGTATTCTCCAGTCAATATCCTAAACCAAGCAGAATGAGAAGTTTCACTTTCACCTTTCTTTTTATTAAGATTTACAATGTCAGATCGTTTTGTTGATAATCTAGCAGCATTAGACGCCATTTTATCTATAGAATATCCAGTAACAAGAGCATACTTTATACCTTCTATTGCATCGTCAAATAATTCACGACCACCAAAATTAGGGAATGTTGAAAGATTGATCTATTTATTCTCTCCGTTTACTTTGGCCGATACAGTTAAATCAGACATTCCTCCAAGTACTGTCATGAAATGTTCAAGATTTTCTTTATTTGGTTTAGCAAATCTATATATACCGCTATTTGCAATCATAAAGAACATGGCAAATTTGCGGCTGTCTAATTTACGTAAACCCTGTATGTAATCACCAATCTCTCTAAGTGTTCTTGTTATATCCCAATGTAGCTTTACTCGTTCTCTGCTAGTCATAAATTCGCGGAACATCTCAGCGAGACCTTCAGATATATCTCTTTCACTAAGAGGTCTACCGTTGGCTTTTTCGAAACGCTCTCCGTATACACGCTTATATTCTTCGTATATTTTTTTACGACGCTTGTCTGTGGTAAGGATTTCTAATATTCTATGGAATATTTCATGGAATTCTGTGCCTTCGGTTAGCCTTCGGCTTAATTCAAATCCAAGCCTTGCGGTTCTACCTGCTACTTGAGCACCGCTGGCTAATACTTCTACTGCGTTATCGTGCCAAGTAACTCCGACATTACCAACAAGACGCTTAATACGCTTTATTATCTTCTTCTGTTCTTTTTCTGATATAGGAGTTTCTCTAAGCCGTTCTACAACAAGTCTACCTCCACCCATTGCGCCAGGAAGCTCTTCACTGTCATCGTTATCGAATATAGCATCTAAATCGGCATCCGAGAATACTACCTTTTTCTTTTCTGTAACTTCCGGTTCTGGTTCTGCGGTGGGATTTTGTTCTTCTGGAACAGCGGCTTCCGGGGCAACAGAAACAGTTTGAGGTTCTTCTTTCTTTAATTCTTGACTCTTTTCTTCAGCTTTTTGCTCGTTAGGATTTATCTTTTCGAGTTCTGTTATAGATATAAGAGGATTTTCGATACGGATAGCATTTGTTGTTGCATGACCATTCTTAATCATCCACGCAATGCCGGAAGTCTTTTCCCTATGATCATCTTTATTAGGAAATACATCTTCTCTAGAGAATGACATTTTTTGATTAAATGCGACCTTCTTTGTTTCTTTATGATTTTCCGATTCAAAGAAACCTCTGATATTACCAAACGCACCATCCTCTTCATCATTCATTAATGCAGACATTATACCGATCTAGTTTATGTGCATGTCTACTAAAGATAATATTTCTTGTAATTCCTTCAATACATCATCTTTTTCTAGATCGAGAGTTATAATATCTCTATGTAATAAACCAGTTTCCTCGTCTAGGACAGCTTCTTTTCGCATATCCGTTATCATGATTTTACTGGTATCTTTTACAACAGTGCCATCCTCTAATTCTTTATTGGCGTATTGAAACACAAACTCGTGACCAGCATGTGACGCTTGTTCGCCAAAACGAACTAATAAAGCAAGGGCTTTTTTGTTTGTAAATCCAGGTATAGTGGTTTCCCTAGTAGTACCATCGTTCATAGTCTCTCGCATGGTTACAAGATTATTCATTGATCTGGGATTGGATATAACATTCCATATAAAGTTTATATCCGTCTTAGTTAATCTTCTACCTTTTAACACGAGAGGAACTCTACGCATTTCTCCTTCTGGATCTTCGTTGTATCTAAACTTATGTATAAATACAACGCTACCTGCAGGTATTCCTTCTTGCTGATAATTACCAGGCTTCTCTTCAATATGTTTTATTCTAGAATTACCATCGAGATCATTCGCACCTGTGTCAATAGTATTTCTATCTCCAGTTTGAACTTCAAATAAACGTCCGTTTTCATCTACAACACCAACAAGACTATCCTCTCCATTTAGTATATGTGTAAGATTCGGATCATCTTGAGGGAAGAAAGCTGTATCTTTTAATTTATATTCTTTATTAGCGGAATATATAAGTTTACCATTAGTTCTTTTTACATTCTTGGCTACAATTATTTCACCTGGTTTAAGACTACTCAGTAGAGAATTATATTGGCGTATGAAATTCATAGCCATCGTACTATAATATCTATCTGCTACCGATTGTTGGTTTCTTAAATCAGTTGGGCAATCATTGTTTTTACCAAGCTGTAAATATATAGTTTTATTAAATGTTATAGCTTTTTGTCCAGCTGGATGATATGTTATCCTAACCTCAAACTTATCATTTGTTGCCTCCAATTTCTTCCAATCTTCTTCTGATACTCCAGCTATTCTCGGAAGACTTGGACGGATTATTTCAAACGTAGAGTTAGTAATAAAATCGTCCTTTATTATAGATGCCATATATTTTGGTATATGACGTATAATATCAGTAAATGAGTGAAGGTTATTAAAGTGCCACCATCTGTTAGATTCGCTTGGCGTAACAGGTTCTTCTGGAGAATTTCGCCAATCATCATTTTGTACAACTACCGGTTCTCCTTGTGGCTTATTATCTTCTATATCCTGTCTAGCTTTGTCTATTGCCGTATTTACTTTTCTAGCAAGACTGTCGTATTTTCTAGAAAGGTTATCCAACAAAGTGGCATCAGTACGCTGATATGTAGACTTCTTTATATCAAGATATGATGCTATTGTATCACGTATTTGATCAACAATAGCTTTCATTGCATCGTTTGTAGAAGATAACACACCTTCTGTGCCTATTAACTCATTTAGTTTTTGAATAAGCTCCTATAATTCCGAAATATTATCGTCAATTTCTTCATCACTTATTGGCTCTGTCTGCGGAGACGTTAGATAATTATCTACATCGTTTATATACGGCTGTAATTCTGGTTGAGCAGATAAATTAATAGGATCATATACCAGTGTTCCGGTAATTTCTGTAACCTCAGGTCCGTTATCTTCATATTCCAAATAGAAAGGTATAACTTCGAGAGATGTTACTTTTCTGCCGGTTTGCTGCTGTATAAGGAGTCTGTATGCTTCGAGCTACATTGCATACTGAGCAGCATATGATCTCTTTCCTTCCTTACCGTCTAGTTTGGCTACATCATGTATAAAATGTGACTTCTGTTTTCCTGTTTCTGGATCGAGATATAATCCAAAGCGATTACTAGATCTTGTAGTCTTAAAGTCTAATACATGAATATTTCCTTGCTAGTCAATAGCTATCATATCGGTTTCACCAGCTACTCTTGTCCCGTTGCCGAGATTACCGTACCATGTATATGGTGTTGTATCAACTACCCATCCTAGTTTTACAAAACGTTTATCTGTTTCTTTTAATCCTTCAATAAGATAATTAAATGTTTGCTTTGACATTTTATATTTTTCGTCAAAAGCAACAGTTCTTTCTTCAGAAGAAAAGAAAAGTCTTGCTATTTCGTCTATAATAGAACCAGCTACTACAGAAGGACCTAATACCGTACCTGATGCAACTTCAGCAACAGCATTTACAGTATTAGGATCAGTAAGATTCTACTGTTTTGTATATTCTTTTAAGTCGATATGATATTTTTCATATGCAAAAGAGTCTTTTCCGTATTCATCGGCTAGTTTCTGATTATACTCGTCTTGTATCTTAAGTATTTCGTCTGCTAACTGTTTTCCTTTTTTATCTTTTAACCGATTTCTTATAGAATCTTTTGCCTTCTTTTGCTCATCTGTATCCTCAAACAGATTATCTAATACTCCATGAACACGTACAAATTGTAAGAATTTGTTTTTTACTTTTATGAAGTAGTTGTGTGATGTTGTATATGAATTGCCTTTATCATCTCGCTTAACAAGTTTTTTATCATCTTCACGCTTCTGCTCAAGTATATCCATCACCTCTCGCTATTTAGCGTTCGGCTCTACTTTATTTGATGGCTGTGGTTCTACATATGCGGCTATATCAGAATCGTTTACATATTCTACGTTACCTTCGTCGTCTTGAATAGTATATTCATATACTGCCTCATTAGTGGATTGATCTATATCTATTATACGCTTTCCTATAATAGAATTTTTCTTACCATCCTTCTGTACTTTTTGTCCAATAGAATATTGCGATCCATCTATCCAAGCAGAATCTTGCTTATTCAATTGAGAGTCATGAACAGAACGAGTGACGCCATTTACATCTACTACAACATGCCATCCTTGTTGTTTTTGTTCCTCTTCGTCTACAACAGTAGCTGGCAATATCTTTCCAGTACTATCTTTTACGTATACATTGTCACCAGTAGAATATTCTGATACATATTGTGGCTCTTCTGTTTTAGGTTCTTCTGTGGTAGGTTCGGTAGTTGTAGATTGCTGCGTGGTAGCAGGTTTTGCTTGTACTTTTCCAGTACGAACACGTTCATTTGCTTCACGATTTTTACGCCTGCTTTCTAAAGCTTGTTCTCTTGCAGTTAAAGCTTCATTATATTCTACAGGATCAAACGGTAAATCTTTGTCGTCTATTTCTTTTCGCTGAACATGATATCTATGCTTTACAATACGCTCTCTTCCGTTTTTATCTCTGCGTTTATCTGTAATATAATATAAACCATCATCACCAACATATACATCCATGTCGCGGACTTCTCTGTTAGCAGCATCTTCCAATCTTCTAATACCCTCAATATAATCAGCCTCTATTATAGCTTGTAGTTTTGCATCAGATTTTTTAGCTTCTTGGTACTTCTCTAAATGCTTTTCTGGAAAATGCATGAAATCAGACTTCAGTTCACCAGCAATCTGAGCGTCGTACGCCTTCATCTCGCGTTCACGCATTTCTTGAGACATTGCTTCAAGCATTTCTTCTCCGGTCCAATTTTCTGCTTCCGGATTTATTTGTGAAAGCATACCTCTGAATACCGTACTTAATGCGCCATTAGATAATTTAGCGGCAATGTCCTCTCTACTATTTACTTCTAGTCCGAGTTGTTTAAGCCTGTCCTTTAATATACGAAGTTGCGTTTTACTTCTAGCAAGAACGCTATTTTGTTTTCCACCACGTTCATTTATAGCTTCATAATCTTCGATTATGTCCATCAGAGTTTTGGCTCTAGCTAACAGGAATAATTTATTAGCTGGACTATTTTGCTGAACATCATCTTCATCGTATTCACCTAATTCATATGCGCCATCTATATCAAGGCCAAACTGTTGATGCAGCCTATTGTCGACTTCTTGTAAAGCATCATCAGCTTCTTCTTCTAGTTTTAGGCGATAATTCAATAACGAAACGAGTTGTGCATATTTTTTATTTGTATTGAAATCTGTAAGTTTACGTTTTACAGAAATGGTGCCATCTAAGTTTCTGGATGCTTTAAATATTCCGGCTTCCCACGCAAGTGTTTTAGCTTCCGAAGAATTACCTAATTCATATATGCGCTTATAATCATTGCGTTGCTGTTCTATAAGCTCACTTGGTATCGCATTTTCATCATCTTGAAGCATCACACCGCTTCCATTAGCAAGACGATCATATGCTTGCACACGAGCATTTGCTCTACGGTGAGTACCCGCTACTTTTTCATATCTGTCAAAGCGCTCCATCATCTTTTGATAGTCGTCGCTCGATAGGTGTTTGGCATAATATTCACCCTACTCTACTAATGCGCGATCACCTCGCTTAGCCATATCTATTTGATTAGCTATAAAATTATTTATAGATATCTCGCGAGTAAGATTGTGTGCTTGCACTCCTACCTAGAACAAATTTGGTCCAAATAAAGTAAGAAGAGGAGTAGCATTCATTGATCCAACAACATCAGCATCTGTATAATATGCGGGGTCTCCTTGCATTACCCAGTATAAAGCAGATTTTGCTCCCAATGCAATGTCGTCAAGAATACGCAGACCCATACCTCTGTTATGCTGAACATCATAATCTATTGGATTATCCGGATCATTATATGCATTCCATCCCTGAACACCTTCTTGTAGCATTTCAGAAGCGGTATCAATCGCAGTTCTACCAGCTATATTAAAACCTACCTTAGTAGCAGTTGATGCATTTAACCACGCAGAAGGTATTCTTGTAGCATATTCACGCACCTTAGCTGCGCTTCTTGCGATCTTATCCTCTACACCAATCCAACGCATAGGTTTTGCTGCAACAGCTCCGATTGCTTTTCCTGCATCTTGTACAGATTCTTTTCCTATTGTCCCTAAACCTCTTCCTACACCTTTAAAGAATAAGCCAGTCTCTTCTGCGCCGTGTACTAGAGCCGATCCGACAGTTGTTCTATTTAGCATTCGTCTGCCAAAACGACCATATATTTTTGCAGAATTAGTTAGATACCTAACAGGAGCCAAATTAGTTATGTCGACAATAGAACCAATCAGAGCATCGCTTGTATTTACAGGCTAGTTATTGTAAAAATGATTATTTGCACCTACTACAGCATCAGCGTGCATTTGTGTTATTTCCGGATCTTCAGAATGCCATTCGCCATTTAAGAACGCATCCATTATAATGCGGAATTTCTCATTATTATCTCTAGCTGTATCTAGTATTTCTCGGTTTGCTTTATTTTTTCTAAGCTAGTTTTCTCCTTCTTTGATGAAGTCGTCGTATTTTTCAGTAGTATTCAGTTGTGATCGGATAGAATCAGATATTCTATTGGCGGATTCTATATTATTTTCATCGGACCCAGAAGATTTATCTGCTTCAAAACTAGCTCCAATTGCTCCTAATTGTATAAGAGTAGAAGTTCCGCCAGTAGTCATAGCACCGCCGATAGCACCTATACCCTTAGACGCCATACTTATTATGCTCTTAGTCCAAGAAGTATTTGATCCACCTGCAATACCTGCCCAACCAAACATAGCTGTTTGTACTGGGTTTTTCCAAGTGTAATTTTGCTCCTAAAGTAGTTCTTCTTGTTGCTTGTAATAGTCATCTATATTAGTTTTAAAACCAGCTCTACCATTAGAGGCAAATTCTCTTACGTCATTTATCCAGTTATTCCCCTTACGCCAATCTATTATATCCTATTGGTCTACTTTATAATCCTTATTCCAATCTTCTTTTTTCTTTGCAGAAGCTTGCTCAAAACGTTTTAATATAGACTCTATTTGATTTGATGTATTTGCTACGCGTTCAGCCCATTGTGCATCGTGATTTTTTTCTTGTATAAGTCTATTTAATTCGTCTAGCTTTCCACCAAGTCCATCCAGATTACCTCTAATTCCTCCAAGATCGTCGTCTATTAATCCATCTATCTTTTGGCCAATCCATCCTGCAATACCTCCAGATGACCAACTTGCAAGATTATTGGCATCGCGCCATAATCCACCTTCTTCTAAAGCAGCTCTTAGTTCTTTATTTACGTCTAAAGCGTTATTGAAATCCTAAAGTTGATCATTACTCAGAACATCAAGCGGATTATTTTGTATACCTTTTCCTGAGTCACTATAACCAACTGCATTGTTTGCCCTGTTTATTAAATTCTGATAAGACTGTATTTTTTGTAGATTTAATGCGTATGTGTTTAATAAATCTTTGTACTGCCTAGTCTTATCAGCAAGGTTTAATAATTCATCTGCTCTAGTTATTTTACCAGTAGAAACCTCCATCTGGCTTTCGTTTGTCTTTTCTATAAAGTTAGACAACACGCTCTTTGCATATGCAGATGTAGCAAGTCTTCCTATAACTTTTGCAGTATTTATTGGATCTGTAATAAGACCACTAAAAGTCAATCCATTTAGATTATAATAATTATCTGGCAAATCAACATCGTCTTCGGTTTGGTCTTTTAATGTTTCTGAAGCTTTTAAAAATTGATTAATCTGATTATTCCCAAACACAGGATCACTAATCATTCGATAATCATAAATCTCGCGTTCCTCTTTATTTGTAAGAGCTTTGTTCTTATTTATTTTACCAAATGTATTATTTTCCCACAAACGCCTATTTAGTCTATCTACCTTACTTTCTTGACGCTGTGGTTTATTCTTATCCGAATTATCCTGTGCTATTTTACTTATAGTATCAAACGGATTTGTAAGCAAAGAAAACGCATTATCAAATTCAGAAGTATCATGTGTTATTTCTTGATAATCTTGTTTGCGACTTTCGATTTGTTCTTCAATCTCGTCACTATGTACAGGTTCTGTCTGCTTCTGTTGTTCAACAACTTCCTGTTTGTTTTGAGAATCCAAAAGTTTTTCGGCATTCTCTACCTAAATATTATAACCTCGCTGGAGTTTTTCATTAAACTCCTCTATTCTTTCGTTTTCCCGCTGATTACGTGCTAATTCGTCAGCATATTGGGAAGCTAAAGTACTTTCTCCGTAGGATTTATTTAATCTTGCCCACGGAGAAGTACTTATTGTGCGTCTTTTTGGCATATGTTTATATTGTTAATTAATCTAATCTAGCAGCTGAAGTATTTTTACTTGCTGTATCACCCATAGATCTACCTAATGCTACATCTATAGATTCTCTTTCTAAATCATACTTTGAATCAGGTGTAAGATCTATCTGTTCCTATGGGAAATACCCTACATCAGGAACTCTGCTCAAATCAACTTTACCTCGTACTACTGGTAGATTTGTCATTACTTTTCTACCATTTATCTTTATATAACCAGTACCGTCGTCATCAACTCCATATTGACGCTTTGGTATTATCTTCTTTCTGCTCGTAATATGAGTATCATACCACACCTTACCTTCATTTACTAATTCTCCTTGACGAGCTTTTTTAGTTGGGTCGGTTTCTACATTATTTTGATATGAATAAACATTTACCTCGACATATGTTCTCATTCTACCGTCTTTTTCATATACAGTTTTAATTTTTCCAGTAGGCTACATCCCATATGTTCTACCGTCTACTAATGTATATTTATCCATATGACCTGACGCGCCATTTGAACCATACGCTCTACGCATAATATTTCTTGCACTGCTCAATCTCGTAACGTCATTATTATCTAGTTGTACAACATTATTTGCGTTAGGTTTCTTACCGATATACATTTTTACAACTGTTCCCGGTGCTTCTGTTATAGCCCCGCTATTCATAAACGCAGTTGCATTATTAGTATCAACCTCGGTATCTCCCATCGTAGGTCTTAATGCAGAACGTTGTTTATTTAAGAATGCCATTGTTGTAACTTGCGGATCAGACGCAACTTCATCTCTAGTCAAACCAGATACTTGTGCTACGCCACCAGTATACATTTCAAATACATGTGAATGTCCTTTACCGCTCTTTCCAGAACCGCCGCCAGACGAAGATGAACTACTAGAACCTGTTCCTCCACCATCGTCGTCTCCATAACGTATTCCATACAACTCTAAATTACGCGTATGATCTCTTTGTGCCTACTGTTCCTTAAGTCCAGCTTCATAATCAGCCAGAGCATATTTATCTTCTTCTGCCACTGGGTCTACAACAACTCTACGATTAGCGGTAACAATATCATTAGCCAATGCAGTATTTATAGCATCATCCGTTGGTTCTATACCTGCAGCAGCCAATCTATCGGCAACTGTTTTACGATAGTATCTACCTTCCAAAGAATTCATGAAGCCAGGTAAACTCTTTCCTGTTATTTCTTGTAAGTCTTCTACAGGTATACCAGTATATCTATATTTAGGATCATACACATAACCAGCATTCTAAACTTGTTCTCTAGTAAGATCGTGTTTCTGCATCTTCTCAAACCAAGGACTAGTAGCGTCAAACAAACTCTTATATTCTATAGGAGATGTGACGTTCCATATACCATCTTCAGAACTCCACTCCTCAAACGGTTTATATCCCTATTCAGCAAGCCAGAAATCGTTATAATCCTTATCATATAATCCTTTAGCAGCAAGAGCTCCTCTAGCCTTAAGGTAAGCCTCTCCAGCTGCTGCATTTTGTCGCATCTTGGCTGCTTCAGCATAAGGTACATTACGTACCGATCGTTGTATCATTGCCCTAGCTTCTGCATTACGCATGGGGTCTATACCTTGCGCATACAGAGCATCTATTAAATTCACAGTAGGGCCCATAACTTCGTTATTCCACCTATCCACATCCTTGGCAAACGGACTAGTAAAATCTCCATATTTGGCTACAAAATTCTCATAGTCCTTCAAGCCTTGCTGGTACTAATCTCGTACAGCATTTACATACATTTGCATCATCCCAGTATCATACAAATCCGCAACAGGAATTGCAACTGGGGAATCTTGTCCGTATATCATGATCCTATTGGTTTAAATGGGTTTACATTAAAAGTATCTTGAAGAGGAGTGTAAGTAAAAGCTGGATTAAACCTATAACCAACATATATAGGTCTAGTAGTACTAGTTGTAGTTCTAGCTTTACTTGCCTTTATATCTGCTTCTAATTTCTCTCTATCAAGCTACTGTTGTTGTCTATACATATCAAGCGTATCCTGCCAAGTACGGTATTTAAATTCGTTCTAGAACGCTCCATTAATAGCTCCTACTATATTAGCACCAGCTTGTTCTATACCACGAGTCTTGGCTCCATGTGCAGCAACATAATCAGCCCAATCGTGTTGATTAGCATTCTGTCTACGAGTGGCAATACTATTA
>Ga0256404_1005858_pt1 | contig 21084 bp, 16 predicted proteins | sample RumenRJG_01DNA_FD_185990 | JGI IMG/M metagenome (GOLD analysis project Ga0256404, IMG submission 185990) | Bovine rumen microbial communities from Lethbridge, Alberta, Canada - RJG_01 | ecosystem: Host-associated > Mammals > Digestive system > Stomach > Rumen | place: Canada: Alberta | collected...
AATTGGCTAAAAATAGGGTCCGCAAGGCAAAAACATTGCGGACCACATAGAAAATTGTTAAATTGAAAAACAAGTGGTTGATAAGTGGTTACGGCACTTTTCACAGAAAAGCAAAACTAGGAAATGGCTGTTTATAGCCGTTTCCTAGTAACAAAAATGGTGGAGCATAGGGGATTCGAACCCCTGACCCCCACACTGCCAGTGTGATGCGCTCCCAGCTGCGCTAATGCCCCGTGTTTCTATTATATCATATTGTTATGAAAAAAGCAAGATGCGCGGAGAAAATTTACATAAATCACAGAACTCCTCGTGTTAAAAGACGTAATTGCGGCAATAATATGTCTTGACAAATCATAAGGAAGATAGTATAATATCGGAGTAAGGAGTTGATATGGATGCGGAACGTTACAACAGAAACAGCTGTTAAGAATCAGGTCGCTTCTGCCCGTATGGAAGGGATAAGCTTCAGCAGGGAATCGCTCGATATAATCAGAAAATATACCGATAATTCAATTTCACACGAAAAACTCATTGAATTGGTAACAAGGCTCTGTGCCCGGAAATCGTAATGGCTGTATACAGCATAGAAGGCTGCCGTGACAGCTGCTATCCTGATACAACAGTCCTCGTGAATAAGCTCGATATACGCGAACAATCACTGCTCAGCGAGGCTGAATCAATAATCGTGACCTCGTGTTCGGCACTCATAGAAAAGGAAATGTCCTTCGAGGACGTTGATTTTGATTATTACAGGAACATACACCGGATGATATTCGGGGATCTTTACGAATGGGCAGGAAGTCTCAGGAAGATAAATATGTCGAAAAAGGGCACTGTTTTCTGCGAGTGCAGTGAACTTGAAAGACTTGGCAGACTAAAATTTGAACGCCTGAAAAATGCCGATTACCTCTGCGGACTTCCGGACGATGCTTTCCTCGATCAGCTTGCCGATTTCTACCATGAAATGAATATGCTTCATCCGTTCCGCGAAGGCAATGGACGTACACTGCGTCTGTTCATAACCCTTCTGGTACGCAATACCGGCAGAGACATCGACTTCACAAGATGCGATACGGATGTACTGATAATAGCCGCAGTCAAAGCGGCACAGGGCGATATTTCCCTTCTCAGGGAGGTTCTGGAAAAGATAATACTATAATAAAAATATGCAGTATGAAACGCTTCATACTGCTTTTTTGTAAGGAGATAAGGATATGCACGAAATAAAGTGTCCGCACTGCGGAGAGGCTTTCACAGTTGACGAAGCCGGATATTCAGCAATACTCGATCAGGTGAGGACTAAGGAGTTCGATGCGGAACTCCACAGACAGCTTGAAATGCTCGCAGAAAGCGAACGCAAGGAAAATGAACTCAGACTGAACAAGGCTGCCGCTCAGAAGGATGGCGAAATAAACGATCTTCGTCTGAAGATACAGCAGCTTGAATCCGAGATAAGTCACAGCCAAAGCAAAACAGAGCTTGAAGTTGCAAACGCCGTAAGTGCCGAAAAGCAGCGGTTTGAAGAGAAAATGCGTCAGAACGCAGACGAGATTGCTGATAAGAAAGAGCAGATAATCCAGCTTAATTCGGCTATCGAAAAGATGCGTCTCGAAAGCCGTCTTGAACTCAACGAGGCGATAGCACAGGTCGAAAAGGAACGCGATATGCAGAAGGCTGAATACGAAGCTAAGCTGAAAGCTCAGCAGGAAAGTCTTGAATACTACAAAGACCTGAAAACGAAGATGTCCACGAAGATGATAGGCGAAACTCTCGAACAGCACTGCGAGAACTCCTTCAATATGATACGCTCCGCAGCTTTCAGAAATGCCGAATTCGGCAAGGACAACGATGCTAAGGAAGGCTCTAAGGGCGATTACATATACCGCGAAAAGGACGATTCCGGCAACGAGATAATCTCGATCATGTTCGAGATGAAAAACGAAATGGATACCACCGCCACCAAGCACAGAAATCAGGACTTCTTCTCAAAGCTCGACAAGGACAGAACTGCTAAAAACTGCGAATATGCGGTGCTTGTTTCAATGCTCGAAGCAGATAACGAGATGTATAATCAGGGCATTGTGGATGTCTCCTACGAATACGAAAAGATGTACGTGATACGTCCGCAGTTTTTCATACCGATGATAACGATACTCCGTAACGCTGCCATGAATTCGCTCGAATACAAGCAGAAGCTTGCCGAGATAAAGAATCAGGAAATAGACATCACTCGTTTCGAGGAGCGCATCGAGGACTTCAAGACCGCTTTCTCAAAGAATTACACTCTCGCCGGTACTCAGTTCAACAACGCTATCGCCGAAATAGACAAGACTATCGACCACCTCAACAAGGTCAAGGAAAGCCTTACGAAGTCGATAAACAACCTGCGTCTTGCCAACGATAAGGCTCAGAAACAGCTTACCATAAAAGCCCTCGCCAAAGGAAACGACACTATGCTCGGAATGTTCAGTTCACTCTCCGAAAACAGTGACGACCTCAGCTGACATTTGTGTGATACCCTTATGGAGGTTATCTGTAATTTATTGAGGGAACCCCTTTTGAGAAAGGGGCTTCCCTCAAACTCCCTCCCGAAAACTTTAAACTTGTTTTTTTCGCAATGGTATAATTACTGACATAAAAATGAAAAACCGGAAGTTTATATAACTTCCGGAATTTTTTATACCATTGCGAAAAAAACGAAATAAAAGTCTTTGGAAAGGGGTCTGGGGAAGAACCTTTCCTCTGTATGGTTTTCTTAACGCAGTTAATATGTATGGTTTCTCCGAGGAGGTCATCCTCGGAGATTTTTATTATGCAAACTTAGTCGTGCCAAGCTCGTTCATCTCTCCGTCAAGTCTGAATGCTTTATCCGGATGAAATGTAAAGTAAATGACTATATGATTACCGCAGGTCCTTGAACGTTTTACAGCCTTTTCGTGGACTTCAATTCGCTCTATAAAAGCTCTCATAAGCTCAGGCGTGACCTTTGAAATTGTTACATACCTCTTAGCCTTGGTGATAAAGTCACGGATACATTTCTCACGCACTTTCACTTCATCAAGCTGCGAGTTGAGGGTGCTGAGCTTTGATTTCAGCTCAGTCTGCTCATTTTCAAAGCTTGCGGAGAGAAGTTCATAACGCTCGTCTGTAATTTTGCCGTTAGACCTGTCCATGTAGAGAAGCTGTATTGCTTTGTCAATCTGCTTGATCTTGGACTCATATTCGTTTCTAAGGCTCTCGGATTCTCTCAAATTCTTAGCAGCTTCAGCTTCGCCGTTCTTCATAGCGTACTTGTAAAACTCGTCCGAATGCTCCCTTGCGTACTTTGTAACTATCTTAATTCCTGCTAAAACAATCTTGTCGAGATTGCTTCCGCTGATACAATGAGAAGTGCAGTCGCTCTTTCTGCTTTGATGACGTCCACAACGGTAATTGTCGCCTTTGTGATACTTATCACGGTTTCGATACAGCCTTGAACCACACTCCGCACAGTAGAGGTAGCCTGCGTACTTGTCCAACTCGCCGCGCTTATCAGCTCTCTTGCGACCTTCAAAGTGCTTCTGCACCAGATTGAACGTCGCTCTATCAATGATTGCTTCATGCGTATCGTGAAATATCTTCATATTCTCGGGAGCATTTTTGATACGCTTTTTCAGTTTGTTAGACTTGCTATACGTTTTGAAATTGACCGTGTCTCCGCAGTAAATCTGATTGGAGAGCATTTTGCGGATAGTGTTATTTGCCCAAGCGTAGGGCTTGTCGAGCTTGAGATTTCTTGAAAGGCTGCCATTCTTTCTGTAATTGTAAACGCCCGGCGACAGCACTTGCTCCTGTTCAAGAGTTGCACAGATGCGTTTGATACCTATTCCGCTTGCGTACATTTCAAAGATATGCTTGACGACAGGAGCAGTCTCAGGATCGGGAACGATATGCTTCGCGTCATCGGGATCGCGCATATATCCATATGCTATCCAAGCTCCCAAGCGTTCACCTCGCTCGCCCTTAGCTTTCAGCACTGCCCTTATCTTGTTCGAGCAGTCACGGGCGTACATATCGTTGAGTAGGTTCTTGATGCCCGACATTTCGTTGATACCGTTGGCTGAATCAACTCCGTCCGTTACCGCAATGAATCGAACATCGTAGGCAGGAAACACCAATTCCATAAGCCTATCTGTTTCCAAATGGTCGCGTCCAAGTCTCGATTGGTCTTTCACAATTACCGTTCCGACAAGTCCGTTCTGTACGTCATCAAGCATATGAACGTACTCTGGACGGGCGTTATCGACTCCGCTGTAACCGTCGTCGATGTAGTATTGACAGTTTCTGAAGCCGTTCTTGTCGGCGTAGTCCTTCAACATTAATCTTTGATTTTCAATTGACAGCGACTCTCCCGCACGCATATCCTCTTGACTGAGGCGGCAATAGAGCGCTGTAATCTGATTCGTGTTTGATTCTGTTTTCATATATCCTCCTGTTCCGAAGCGGTGCTTCTGGAATCAAACCGAATAGGATACAAACACAGTATATCACTATTCGGCTCGAAAGTCCAGACCTTTTTCAGTTTTCTTTTCCTCGGTTTATCAGTTGTTTCATCTTGTCGTAGGCTGTCTCGGGCACATCTTCGGGAAAAGGAAACGCTAACGTAACCTCAAACGTCTTTCCCTCGACAGTGATCTTTTTGTTGTCATAAAGCCATCTTTCATTTTCTGCCATTCGATTATACTCCTTCTATTTGTCTTGTTCATGTTTCCTGTGAGATTAAAAGTGTTCATTTTCAAAAGTCCTTTCGTAATAGATTTGGGTTATCCCATGTGTATTCCAAGAGCTTCCTTTCGCTCTCGTTCCTCGGCAAGAGCCTTGCTGTCGGTATGCTCACGAGCGTACTCGGTATCGTCGGCAGGCTCGTCATCAATCATCGAAGCCACAGCTGTAATGCCGCTGACAATGCTATCAAAACCGACTGTGAGATCACTATCCACTTGGCTGCTTTCAATCTTAGCCTGTGCTTGTATTCTTCGAGCTCTTTCAGTTTCAAGCCATATTCCTCGTTCAGCTTCCCAGCCTGTGATGACAGGTCCGCTGTTGCTTTCTCCAGTTGAGCCGTCGCTGTTTCCGACAGTTCTTCTGCTTGATCCAGCAGCTCCCGACAGGTTGCTATGGTATCTCTCTGCTCGGAACGCACTGTTTTCAGCACCTGTTCCGTTTCGGCTTTCGTCGCCAGCACCGAGAGTCTGGTGAGTATCTCCAGCTGCTCCTGTGACATCAGCTTGTTCAATTCTATCAGTGCTCTCCAGTTGGAATCGAGCACCACCACTGTCGGCTGAGTGTCCGCCGCTGCCGACAATTCCTTGTCGTACATCTGCTGCAATTCTTCTTGTTTCGAATTCATACTCCATGTTCTCCTTTCTATACTTCTCGCCGTGAAGCTTATTGTCACGGCATTTTCTGCCATTAGGACAAGTGTAGGTGATGTATTTGCGATTGTCCTCCCACCGTACACCGTAGCCCTGCTGCTTCATTAAGTAGCAGAACTGCTTCTTTGATTTTGCCTGTTTCATCACCTGATTGATGACATTCATCAGCTCCCATTTGAAACTCTCACCCCGCTTGGCTGACCTGTACTCGCTGTCGGAGAGGAAGTCCTTGTTCATTTTCTTCTTGGGAGCGTCAAGTACATGAACTCCATACCTCTGACAGATCTCATCGCTGATCTTCATCAGTTGCTCGACACTCTCCTTGTTTGAATGATACTTTTTCCCGTCCTCGAAGCTTACAGAGTTGAACACGAAGTGTGAGTGGATATGCTCTCTGTCAATATGAGTTGCCACTACAACTTCGTATCTGTTGAAGGCTTTCTCCGCAAGCTCCACCGCTATCTTGTGTGCGAGTTCAGGCTCAATTTCGTAACCGCTGGGGAAGCTCTGCACCAGATGATAGTAGAGCCGTCCGTCGTTTTTGTGGAACAGATTCTTAGTCGCGGTCATTTCATCGAGTGCAGTTTCGGACGAGCAGTTGATTCCCGTCACGAATCGCTTGTCCTCAGAGACCGTCTTTTCCTTTCTGCTGACGTAGTTGAGGACATTCTTCATGCCGCCAGCTGTCTGAGTTTTATTGTTGATAAAATGGATTATGGGCATCACTTCACCACCTTTGCTATGTCGCAGACTGCCGCTGTCACTGACCTGTGCTGCTCCACAAGCTCGTCCAGTCGAACGGAGTGAAGCCGTCCTTCATGTGCCAGCATTGCTATCTGATTGAGATTCCGACCGATAGCTTTCTGCTGCTTGGCAACCTCGTCCAGTCCGTCAGTCACTACGATTTTCTTGTCAAGTGCCGACCTGAGAACGAAGTCACTGAGGGACAGCTTGTTCCGCTGAGCCTTGTTGTGTATCTGCTCATACTCGTCATCAGTACAGCGAATTGTGATTGTGCGATTGCGTTTTCTCATTGTATCACGCTCCTTTCTTTGTGCGATTTTTGAGAGGGGGTTCGGGGTTCTCCCCGACCAGCAAGCGTTCGGCGGACTGCCGAATGCGATGCTGGCATTTCATACTTCCGTCGCCTGTGCTGCTCCGTCAGCGGTAGTTTTCTCCTTATGCCAATGCCGCCCACACTCGCTCCACGTTGCGCCACAATCACTTTTGTGGGCATAGGTGGGATAACTACCCGATTCCTGTATCGGCGGCAAAAATGGGCGCTTTTGTGCGTGACAGTAACTCAGCTGTGACAGTAAAACTACCGACACGGAAATCTACTGACACGCCCCGCAGATGAAGCTATATAGAGCTTTGTGAGCTGTCTGGCAGCGCCTGCGTGACGGTAACATTTCTACTGTCACTACCGACACGCTATCATTAGCAGAGAGAGGACTGCCTCCATATATATAGCGGTGGGAATCGAAAAAAACGAAGATTTCAATAATCGGGAAGCAATTATTTGTATATACGCACAAGTGGCAGGCGGTTGCGTTATTTGTATTTAGCAATATTTGCTAATCGGCAAAAAGAAAAATCCCCACAGCAATTACTGTGGGGAGAAGTTTACGCCGCCGGATCGTTATTGGAAGTATTTGGTTGAATGGAAGATGCGTCAGGCGATTCGTTTTGCGAAAAGATGATCTTACACTGTTCAAACAGTTTCAATATCCGTTTATAGTTGTAGCTGACTAATCCCGGATAACCGAATGCTTTGGCTTCTTCGTAGAGCGAGAGATACTCATCACGAAGGTTTTTCAAAGCTCGTCGGCGAAGATCCTGCACTGCTCTTACAGTTGTACCCATTCTTTCCGCAATTTCATATGTATCAAGATCACTCTTGAATGAACAGTACAGCACACTGTACTGTTTCTTGGTGAGAACTTCCACAGCCTCTTTGAGAACCGGATCATCGAACAAGTCATCAAATCCGTTAGTGAGCTTTCGCTCAGCATGAAGAACAACGGTTGAAGGTTTCTCAAAACGTTGTTTTCTTACTTCAGCGTTTTCCCACTCACTATACTCATCAAGACTGCAAGCCTTTCTGTTCTCATAGTATCGTCTGTCTGAATTAAGATGATCGCGCTCGACCTTCTTCCATTCATCTGACGTATAGAACGACGTCGCCTGTTCGTATGCTTCCCGACCATGTTCCTCCGTATAGCTCTGTAACGGCGTTTCCAATTCAAGAACGCTCATATCGTCATGCGTGTGATATTTGTTCACTCTCATAACATTTTCCTTTCGGCAGAAGGTTTAAGTGTATGTATAGAATGAACGTTCTTGTTTGGCTAATGCTATTTTAACACACATTTGTTCGCATGTCAATAGGAAACCGAAAATTTGTTCTCGTAATTCATCGATAATAAATTATTTAGCTGATCATCATTATGATACCCTATTGAAAAAAATGGAAATATGTGATACAATATATAATATTAGGAGGAATTCATATGAATTTGTCAAAAATAGTTAAAACTTATATATATATATATATATATATATATTAACTAAATATAATTTTAAACTAAATTAACGCTCGAAGAAGCATTGAGTTTTATGCTCTTAGGCTTTTTCGGGCGTTTTTTGTTTTGGAGGTTACTATGAACAATCAAGAACTGACAGGCTTCCCTTCGATAGACAAGCCGTGGCTGAAATATTATAAAGATCCGGAAACATTTGCTGTTCCGAAGAATAAAAACTACGATTATATCTATAACAGGATCAAAGATCGCGGCGATAACATAGCTATAAGATATTTCAGCGCAAAGATCACATACAGAGAAATGTTTCAAAAGGTCGAGGCCGCCGCGAAGACTCTCAAAGCGCTTGGCGTCAAAGAAAAGGAGATCGTATCGGTCTGCCTTCCGAATATACCTGAGGTCGTATACGTATATTATGCGATAAACCGCATCGGCGCCGTTGCAAATATGCTCGATCCCCGCTGCAACGCTTCGACGCTTCAGCGATCCTGTAAAGACGCGAAATCTAAGCTGCTCGTAACTCTTGATATGGTGCTTGAAAAGTTTATTCCCGAAAACGGCAAGCCCCAATTCAAGCGTATAGTTTCCGTATCTCCGACTAATTCCCTTGGAGCGCCCTTTAGGCTGTTTAACGCTGTCAAGAGCAAGCTCAGCTCAACCGACGGCTCCGTCGTATCGTGGAATCAGTTTATCCGCGGCGGAAGGAACTACAACGGCATTATTGATTCGGAGTACATACCGGATTCGCCCGCTGTTATCGCCTATACTGGCGGAACTACCGGCGCTCCTAAAGGAGTTATCGCTACAAACGAGAGCCTTAACGCTATCCTTGAAATGAACGACTACAACCGCTATAACTCTAAGGAGAAAGAAAGCGGTCTTATAGTCGCTCCGCCGTGGACTTTCTATGGGCTCAACAACTGCATCAACGGTCATCTCTGCATGAAACAGGAGCTCATTCTTATTCCAAAGTCCGCTCCGGACGAGCTCGGAAAGCTTATCTTAAAATACAAGCCTAATCATGTTATCACCGTGCCGTCGGCTCTTAAAGGGCTTATAAGAGATATCCCTTCCGGATACGATCTGAGCTTTCTTAAATGTCTTATAGTCGGCGCGGATAAGCTGACGGAAGCCTTTGAAGCGGAGGTAAACACGTTCCTGAAACAGCATAACGCGGACTGCGTCGTTACGAAGGGCTATGGAATGACCGAGGTCACCGCCTGCGCGACATATACGCTTGATAACTGCAATTTCACTGGCTGCGTCGGTATCCCGTATGTAGGCAATACTGTTTCAGCGTTCGATCCCGATACCGGAGATGAGCTGAAATACAACGAAAAGGGTGAAATAGCTATCCAAGGTCCAACGATGATGAAGGGCTATTTCGGAGTCGCCGCGGGCGAAACTTCCTCCGTTCTGAAAAAGCATAAGGACGGTACTCTGTGGGTGCATACGGGGGATATCGGTCATATTGACGAGAACGGCGTCCTGTATATCGACGGACGTATCAAGAGAATGTTCGCCAAAAACGGCTACAAGATATTTGCCGGCGAGGTCGAGAACCAGATAATGCGCTCCGGACTTGCCGAAAGCTGCGCCGTCGTCGCTGTTCCGGACAATGTTCTCGGTTTCAAGGAGGTAGCTTTCGTCGTGCTGAAAAGCAAAGCGAATAAGGCGGACGCCGAAAAAACGCTCAGCGCCTTCCTGCTCGAAAGCCTCTACGATTACGAAGTCCCCGACAAGTATAACTTTGTCGATGAGCTCCCGCTTACGGGTATGAATAAAATTGATTTCCGGGCTCTTGAAAAGCTCGCTGAAAAAGGAGAATGAATATGGAAAACAAAGAACTTACAGGCTACGCCTCGATCGACAAACCGTGGATGAAGTATTACAGCGAAAGCCTTGCGGACAAGCCCCTGCCGCAGAAAACGCTGTTCCAAATGGTCTACGAGGCGAACAAGGAGCACCAGAGCGACTACGCATTCAACTATTTCGGGAAGCGCATAACCTACCGCGAATTCTTTCACAAGGTCGATACGGTTTCGCGCTCGCTGACAAAGCTCGGCGTCAAGCCCGACGACATCGTTACTATTATGGGACTTGCCTCGCCGGAGACCTTCTACGTCGCCTACGCTTGCAGCAAGATAGGCGCGATAATCAATCTGATAAGCGTTCTTGCAGGCGAACAGGAGCTTGTGCATTATCTCGAAGAAGCCGGTTCAAAGGTATTCGTCGCCCTTGACCTCTTCAACGACAAAATAATCAAGGCAGTGCCGCAGACCGGCGTTGAAACGGTTGTCAATATGAGCATTACCGAAAGCGCGCCTCTTCACATTAAGGCGGCTTTTAAGCTGAAAGCGAAGGTTCCGAAATGCGGCGATTTTATGTCGTGGAAGGCTTTTCTCGCCCTTGCCGAGGGACAGCCTAAAGTCCGGACGTTTCCGTTCAAGCCAAATCGTTTTTCGTATCTCGCTCATACCGGCGGTACGACCGGTGATTCAAAAGGGGTTATGCTTTGTGATGAGGCTATCAACGGCATTGCTGAAGAATACGCCACTATTTTTAGTCATGAACGTCAGGACAGATGGATAAATACCATTGTTCCGTTTGTTGTTTATGGATTCCTTGCTAATACTCATGTTCCTCTGTTAACTGGTATTGAAAACATACTACTGCCCAAAACTGATATAAAAAAATTACCAAGACAAATTTTAAAATACAGAATTAACTTTGTTTCTTCTGTTCCACCTTATTTAGAGTACTTATGTATTGATAAAAAGTTCATCAACTCTGACTTGTCATTTATAAAAGCAATTTCCGCAGGTGGAGACGGTATGACTTTCGAGCTTGAAAACAACATCAATAATGTTCTAATAAAAAATAGCGCTGCAAGCAGGTTGATGAACGGATATGGAGCTACCGAAATAGGCACAACTGCTTGCGTTAATTCATATGGAAGATTTGAAGGAAGCGTAGGACTGCCTTTTAATCGAGATCTTGTTAGCATATTTGATATTGATACCAACAAAGAACTAACGTACAACGAAACGGGAGAAATCTGCATAAATACGCCCTATCTTATGCTCGGCTATCTCAACAACCCCGAGGCAACCGACGAGGTCGTAAAGACGCATAAGGACGGCAAAAAATGGTTCCATACCGGCGACCTCGGCTACATTACCGAAGAGGGCGCGGTTTACATAACCGGACGTATCAAACGTATTATCCTCACCGAAAAGGACGGAATGGTCAGTAAGATTTTTCCCGACCGCGTGGAAAAGACGCTCGAAGCACACGAAGCGGTCGAGGTCGCCTGCGTCGTTAAAAGCTCCGCCGACAACGAGCCAGAGGTGAAGCTCGCGGCTTACGTTGTTCTGAAACAGCAGTACCGCTCGGACAGCAACCGTATCGAAGCCGAGCTCCGCGAGCTCTGCAAGTCTGAGCTGCCGGAATACAGTCTCCCGAGCAAATACGAATTCATCGACGCCATGCCGCTGACCGCCGTCGGAAAGATAGATTTCCGCGCGCTGGAAAGGAGAAGCAGCGGTGAATAAGCTGATAATCGGATGCGATGCGGACGGCGTTCTTACAGACCTTTCAGCGCATAATCTCCGCGAGGGTAAAAAGACGTTTCGCCGCGAAGCGATCAACCCTAACGAGTACGAGCTCGATAAGATGTTCGACGTGAGCGATATTCCCAAACCCTTGCTATATATGAAGGCTTTCGGGATCTACCGAAGATACTGCAAATACGAACGGCCGCGTCGGTTCGCTCCGGAAGTTCTCTCTCAGCTCAGGGCGAAAGGCATCGAGTTTCATCTTATTACCGCAAGAAAATACGCCGCCGATAGGGGTATCCTTGGTAAAACGGCAAGACGTTATTTCAATAATTGGCTCAAAAAATACAGTATAAGCTTCAATGCGACGCATTTTTGCGATGAAAAGAAAAGCCCGCGGGACAAGCTGCTTGCCTGCCGCAAGCTCGGCGTTGACGCGATGATCGAGGATAGAGCCGACAACGCTTTGTACCTTGCCGAAAACGGGGTAAAAGTCATACTTATGGACGCTCCGTATAACAAAGAGCTCTCGCACAAAAATATAATTCGTATTAGAAATTGGAACGAGGTACCGGAGGTTATTTCCGGCGTCGAGCCTATTGATATTTCCGGCTTTCACATTCTTTATCACGAAGAGACGGACAAACTGAGCAGAGACGAAAAAAACAATTATTTCCGAAAATACCAGCGTTATTTGCAGAGCTCTGAATTCGATACCGAAAAGTTCCGCAAAGGCGACAAACGCTTCCGTATGCTATATCGCATAATGAAATTACCGGCAAAAGCTTTCTTTTCCGTTAAAACATCTGGTATTGAAAATTTGCCATATCAGGACGGATTCATTATTGCTTGCAATCACAGCGACAGCTCCGATCAATACAGGCTCGGACTTGCGCTCGGGAATCGGCCGTTTGTAGGATATGCCGCAAAAGAAATACAACATACGTTTCGAGGACGTCTTTTTGATTCAACGGGTCTTGGCGTTTTTATTGACCGCAACGATCATGATGATAAAAAGTCGGCTGCTGAAAAAATGGCCGTATACGTCGCCCATAACAGAACCGCTCTCATATTTCCCGAGGGAACGCGAAAGAACAAAACTGCCGAGGGTAAAGCACTTTTTCAGAATCGTTTCAAAAATGGTACCGCTGTGCTTGCTCAGAAAACAGGCGCTGGAATAGTGCCTGTTGCCGTAAACTCGTTTGGCAGAAAGTGCCGTATAAGTTTTGGCGAGCCGATTTATGTATCTCCTTTCGAAGAGATAGAAGAAAAGACGATCGAACTTGAAAAAGCAGTCGCAAAACTAAGCTTTGAAAATATCGGTTTACTTCTTAATTCAAAGAAAGATCGTAAATTGCTCGAAAACGAAAAGATAAAGTACGGCGGCTATCTTAAAGAAATAAACAGCAAAGGAAAAGAATTATGAAAATAGGATTCGATCTGCGGTCCATTTTGGAGTTTAAAGATGAAAAAGAATTGACGAAGAAAAGACTTGACAGTAATATTTTATCCCTGTTTTCCGAGCTTTCGTCGTCCGGTCACGAATTATTTATTCTATGTCCTGTCGATAATAAAAGTGATAATGGAAAGCTTACAAAAATCAAAAAAGTATTCCTTAAAAAATATAAATCGGCAGTTTCTTTCAAATTTGCGTTTATTTCAAAAACTGATATCTCAAACGCTGCGCGGAGAAATTATATTGATGTTTTTGTCGTCGCCGATAAGGAGATCGCTGAAGAAACATCAACTTTTACAGATAGCATTCTCTTTTCGCATAGCAACGATTATGAACTGCTCAAAAATAGCATTAGCACCCGTATTTCTCAAAACAGAGAAACTGTTATACCTGAAAACAGCAAGTCGGAGAATTTCCCTTCAGAGGATAAGCTTTGGCTGAAGCGCTACCGTAAAGGCGACGCAAAATGGAGCGCGGCTTATATGTCCCCGTATGACAGAGTTACCATTTCGAATCAGGATTGGCTTGACGAAACCGCTATGGAGTTTTTCAGCAGGAGATTTACATACGGGCAATTCTTCAACAACGTCAATTCGTTGAGCGATATAATGTACGCCGACGGAATCCGGAAGGGTATGGTAGTTCCGCTTATACTTGCGAATACTCCGGAGTCGCTTGTAACGCTATACGCTCTTTACAGGATCAAAGCGACCATTGCGCCGATTTTCCCTCTTTCAACTACAGAAGACATGGAGAACAAGCTGAAGAAAATATCCGAACAGAATAGGATAAACGGCTATGAATCAACGACTTTATTTATGTCCGATCTTGTTTATGGAAGATTCAGAGATATTATCCCGAAAAATGTTAAAACAGTCGCTCTTGAAATAACAAATTCTATGCCAAGAACTCTTAGATTCGCATTCAAACATATTATTACGCCCAAAATGGGAATAAAGCCGGTTACATATAGCGAGCGCGTAATATCCTTTAAAGAGTACGTCAATAAAAAAGCTCCAAAAGTCAAAATTGATACTTCGTTTGACGATACTTATACCGCCGTACAGCTATATACCGGCGGAACGGTAAAACCAAAGGGAGTGCGGCTTTCGGAAAGAAATCTCGACTGCGCTTCAAGACAGTTCTACAACGACAGATTCGCTTTCAGGCGCGGCGACAAAATCGCCGCTTTTATGCCGCTTAACCATTCGTTCGGACTGATAATCGGAACTCATGTCGCGTTAACTCTCGGCGTTGATCTTGATATAATCATGAAGATTAATTTCAAGCGTCTGGATAAGCTTTTTATAAAAGACAAGGTCAATCTTTTCGGAGGTATTCCGAATATGTTTCCCGCTATCAGAAACAATAAGCATTTCAAAGGCTCCGACTTATCTCATGTAAAATATATATTATCCGGAGGAGCGCTTATAGACGCAACCGAAAAGCAACGCACTACCGACTTTTTCAAATCGCATAATTCTCAGGCTGAAGTGCACGACGGATATGGCTTGACGGAATCAGCGGGAGGTATCATATACGACGGCGTTCCAAATATCGGCGTCGACGTAAAAATAGTTGAGAGCGGCACAGAAAACGAGCTTGGATACAATGAAATAGGCGAGCTGTGTCTATCGGGGGATCAAATTATGCAAGGATACGACGATATCGCTCTTAACGCCAACGTACTGAGGAAGCACAGCGATAATCGAATATGGTTGCATACGGGAGACAACGCGGTTATTAAGTCTAACGGCAAAGTGGAAATCGTCGGCAGAGCCGACCGAATGATAAAGGTGAACGGCGAACAGGTCATACTTGATGATATAGAAGAGCTGCTAAACGCCCTTCCCTTCGTCGATAAAAGCGCAGTAGTCAAAAAAGCCGACAGTAAGCGAGGATTCGTTCCGGTCGCGTTTATCAAATTGAAGCCCGATTTACAATGGAATAAGGAAAACCAAGCGGTTGTTGAGCAGCTTTACAGCGAAAAGCTGACTGCATATGCAAAGCCCAGAAAAACATCTGTGATCAAGGAATTTCCCGTGACGGCGGTCGGGAAGATTGACTTCCGAGCGCTCGAAACCCTTGCAGAAAAAGGAAAATAAAATGGAACAGAAAAAGCTGACAGGTTATCCGTCAATTGATAAGCTATGGCTGAAACATTACAGCAAAGTAGCAATCCATGCACCGTTGTCTGAATGCAATATGTATGGTTATAAACTTATAAAGCCGTATAATCGTTGCCACAACGAAATATTAAAGATTCTCGCATATAATCATTCCGAGACATAGAATTACAATAAAGTACGAATCCCGATACAAACATATCGGGATTCTTTATCCTATTCGATTCGATTTTCACTTTCTGCGTTAAGGACATCTTACATCAGAAAGGTTTGCCCCAGTAATCTGCGGATACCCCCAACAAGAATATCGCGCATATATCTGCCGAGCACGATCAGACTGTTATTTTTCCGTTAAGTCTGTCAATGATAACGGGGAGTTCGGCGTCGATAATGTCGTTTTCGAGCTGACACGTTCCTGCATTCGCGTGACCGCCACCGCCGTAGCTGAGGCACAGCTCGCCTATGTTGAACTTAGACGCTCTGTTGACTATTGATTTTCCTATCATTACAGCGGTATTCTGCTTTTTGAAGCCCCATGCAACGTGTACCGAGATCTCAGTCTCAGGCCACATAGCGTAGACCATGAAGCGGTTTCCGGCGTATATCGTCTCAAGATCGCGCAGGTCGATAACTGCGACCTTGCCCTCAATGCGTGTTACCTTTTTCAGCTGTTCCTTGAAGAGCTCCTGCTGTTCAAAATAGAGGTCAACGCGCTCTTTGACATCCGGAAGCTGAAGCACCTGTTCTATCGAATGATCGACGCAGTAGTCGATGAGTTCCATCATAAGAGCATAGTTAGAGATACGGAAATCGTGGAATCTTCCGAGACCTGTACGGGCATCCATGAGAAAATTCATAAGCACCCAGTCAGTCGGGTTAAGTATCTCATCAACAGTGAAATCGGCACTGTCGCCCTTATCAACAGCCAGCATGATCTCTTCCGAGACACGCTTGAATGTCTTAGCGCCGCCGTAGTAATCGTAAACGACACGCGCTGCGGACTTTGCATCGCCGTCGATTATATATTTACCCTCGTATTCTTCGCGTTTATTGCGGATAAGTTCGCTTTCATGGTGGTCAAATGCAAGACCTACGCGCTTATCAAACGGAAGATTGGTAGTTATATCGTTTTCGGTTATATCTATCTTACCGTCCTGAACATCCTTTGGGTGGACGAACTTAATATCGTCAATAATATTCAGTTCCTTGAGAAGCATAGCGCAAACCAAGCCGTCAAAATCACTTCTTGTGACAAGTCTTTTCATAAGCTGACCTCCATTTCAATTATTTGCTGCATATAGACAAGCTTGCTGTCTGTATGTATAATTATACCACAAATACTGCTGTTTGTCAAATGAATTCAGCAAATATATTTGATTATCTGCATACCGATTCGGCAAACGCCTGTCTTTCGGTGTTTGGAAAGTGAAAATTTTGCGTTTTTACTTGAAAAAGACGCAATTTTGTGTTATAATGGTTTTTGGTTCTTTTTATTAAGTAACTAAATCAATGCAAAGGAATGATCTTATGAAAATCAGTTTTTCAACTCTTGCCTGCCCCGATTGGTCATGGTCTGATATTTACTCTATGGCTAAAGACTTCGGCTTCGACGGAATCGAGATCCGCGGACTAGGCGACGAGATCTTTTCTGTTAAGGCAAAGCCTTTCACAGATTCACAGCTGCCTGACACCATTGCTAAACTCAAATCACTCGGACTTGAAATCCCATGCCTTTCTTCAGGCGCATGCCTAAAGTTTAAAGATAAATTCAATATTGCCGAAGAAGAGATACTTGCTTACGCTAAGCTTGCAAACAAACTCGGCACTTCATATATAAGAATCCTCGCAGACCTCGATCCCGCTCCCGGCGGCGAAGTCGATGACGACTATATCGCTGAGGCTCTCCTCAGACTCGTTCCTGTTGCTGAGGAATACAATGTCACTCTCCTCGTTGAAACAAACGGCGTTTACAGCGATTCTGCACGTCTTGCACGTCTTCTCAGCAAGGTAGGCAGCCGCAAGGTAGCTGCCCTCTGGGATATGCACCATCCATATCGCTATAACAACGAAGCTCCCGAAACTACCGTCGCTAACCTCGGCGAGTACATAAAGTACATACAGGTCAAGGACAGCGTTATGCGCGAGGACGGTACTGTTGAATACAGGATCATGGGCACAGGTGATATTCCTGTAAAGGAAATGATCGCCGCTCTCGAAACTATCAACTATAACGGCTATATCTCCCTCGAATGGGTAAAGCGCTGGGCTAAGGACCTCAGCGATGCAGGTATCGTTATACCTCAGTTCGCTGAATATATGTCACCTTACAAGAAAAAGCACAAACACGCCCTCCAGACCAATATGCGCGGCGATGGTCAGTATCCGTGGCCAAAGGAGAAGATTCTCAACTATACCTTCCCCGACATCCTCGACCGTATCTGCGAGCAGTTCCCGAATCAGTACGCTTTCCGCTACACTGAGCTCGATTACATCCGCACCTATCCCGAATTCAGGGACGATGTCGATAATTTCGCCCGCGCACTCCTTGCTATGGGCGTTAAGAAGGGCGACCACGTTGCTATCTGGGCAACGAATATCCCTCAGTGGTACATAACATTCTGGGCTACTACTAAGATCGGCGCGGTTCTCGTTACCATGAACACTGAATACCGTATCCATGAGGCTGAGTACCTCCTCCGCCAGTCCGATACTATGACTCTCGTCATGATCGACGGTATCAAGAACATCAACTATGTTGATATAATCAAGGAGCTCTGTCCTGAACTCGATTCCTGCGAACCGGGTCAGCTCAGATCAGCAAGACTCCCCTTCCTCAGAAATATCATCACCTGCGATTCCAAGAACAACGGCTGTTATACTTGGGAAGAGGCAGTTGCACTCTCAAAGAACGTTCCTTACAGCGAAGTCGAGGCTGTCCGCAAGACAATCAACATCAACGATGTCTGCAATATGCAGTATACCTCCGGCACAACAGGCTTCCCGAAAGGCGTTATGCTCACACATTATAACGTAGTCAACAACGGCAAGGCTATCGGTGACTGCATGGACCTCTCAACTGCCGACCGTATGATGATTCAAGTGCCTATGTTCCACTGCTTCGGTATGGTGCTCGCTATGACTGCTTCCATGACTCACGGTGTTACTATGTCGCCTATCACAAGATTCAGTCCGCGAAAGGGTCTCGCTTGTATCAACAAGGAGAAGATCACCTGCTTCCACGGCGTTCCGACTATGTTCATCGCCATGCTCGGTCACGAGGACTTCGATAAGACCGATTTCTCCTACATGAGAACAGGTATCATGGCTGGTTCACCTTGTCCGATAAAGACTATGGAAGAGGTTGTCGAGAAGATGCACATGAGCGAGATATGCATAACCTATGGTCAGACCGAGGCTTCTCCTGCAACAACTATGAGCAAGACTACCGACACACTTGAACAGCGTGTAAATACTGTCGGCGGACCTATTTTCGGCGTTGAATGCCGTATCGTCGATCCAGAGACCAACGAGGAGCTTCCGGATGATACCGACGGCGAATTCGTTGCAAGAGGCTATAACATCATGAAGGGCTACTACAAAATGCCCGAGGCTACTGCTGCCGCTATCGACTCGGAGGGCTGGCTGCATACCGGCGATCTCGCAAGAAGACGCTCCTCCGACGGCTATTTCAAGATCACAGGCCGTATCAAGGATATGATAATCCGCGGCGGCGAGAATATCTACCCCAAGGAGATCGAGGACTTCCTCTATACCTACCCGAAGGTAAAGGACGTTCAGGTCATCGGCGTACCAAGTGAGGACTACGGCGAAGAGATCATGGCTTGTATCATCCTTCAGGAAGGCGAAACTGCTACCGAGGACGAGATCAAGCAGTTCTGTCTCGACAGAATGGCAAAGCATAAGTGTCCGAGATACGTTGATTTCGTGGACAGCTTCCCGATGAATGCTGCCGGAAAGATACTCAAATACAAGATGAGAGAACAGGCTGTTGAAAAGCTTGATCTCCACAAGGCTAACAATATCGTAACCGCTTAAAAAGCGTTCACAGCACAACAGCCATAAAGAAGCACAGGCTTCTCTATGGCTGTTTCTTTATAATTACAGGCTAAACCCTGAAGCCTTCCGCACGGAGACGTTCTATCACATCACCGAGAATCTGAGCATTAGTGCTTGAAACTGAGTGAAGAAGAAGTATCTCTCCGCTGTGTGCCGAGCGCACAAGCTTTTCGAGAGCCTCTGAGGGATCGGGCTGTGAATCTGTTTTCCAGTCCACATAGGCGTAGCTCCAGAAGACGGTTTTGTAGCCGCAGCTTTTTACAGTTTCAAGCGCCGCCTCGGAGTATTCTCCGCACGGACACCTGAAATACTGCATCTCATAGCCGTAGTTGTTACGCACATACTCATGCAGCGACATTATCTCTTCCTTTGCCTTATCCTCTGAAAGCTCCGGCAGACTTGCATGAGTCATACCGTGGTTGCCGAGGACGTGTCCCTCTGCGATCATGCGCTTTACGAGCTCAGGCTCTTTTTTAGCATAGTCGCCGGTAAGAAAGAACACCGCATGAACGCCCTTTTCCTTCAGGGTATCGAGTATCTTGGACGTATAGCCGTTTTCATAGCCCTGATCGAACGTCAGTATTATGCGGTCCTTTTCATCTGAAAGCGCAAACGCATCAAGTCCGCTGTAACTGCTGTTGAACTGCGCCGCACCGAGCGGACGGTTATCGCCGTCCACCTCAGTTCCCTGACCGTAGCCGATCTTTCGCGTATCAGCGGCGTATACCGCCATTGCACTTAGTGGAACTGCTGCTGCGATCAGCGATGCGGCGGCTGGTAATATGATCTTCAATATTCATCATCCTTCCAGTCGATCGCGGAATAACTCCGCAGGGTTATTATGTCACAGCGACGGCGGATTATTAATGTTATATCCTGCAAAAATAAGCGGCAGAGACTGTTCCCTGCCGCTCATTGATATAATACACATCTGCCTTGTACAACAGCCTGTGCAACGTTCTATCATGCCTGAAGATAGGATCTCACAAGCACCTGAAGAAGCTCATCACGGTCGATATGACGTATCAGACTTCTCGCGTTATTATAGGTGGTTATGTATGTCGGATCTTCCGAGAGAATATAACCAACTATCTGGTTTATCGGATTATACCCCTTCTGTACAAGAGCATCGTAGATAACGGTCAGGTTCTTGCGAAGCTCCGCCTCTTTGTCCTCGTTGACTGTAAAGGTCATAGTTTTATCGAACATAATTCTCAGCCTCCTGACAATGGATTACTTCTGGTGAAACACAATAGGATCAAACAAGAAGCTTACATTAATATTATAACTCATAATAAAATATTTTTCAAGTCCAAGCAGAAATTTTTCTCGATTTGACTGTATTCGCTCACTTATTTTATTTATATTGCACAAGGCGGTACGACGCTGCCCCCTTCCACGGCGGGGAGCTGAACAGCCCGTCCCCTCTGTCCTACGGACATCTCCCCACACTGTGGGGAGTCACCCGCTGGCTTCCACGGCGCAGTGCCTGCACTCCCTTCCACGTTGTCGCTTGTTTCACTCGCTCACTTTATCGCCATAGCCTACACGTACTCGCTCACGGCACGATTATAAAAAGTGTAAGATTCTCAACATACTTTGAGAGCCGACCGAAGGTTCGGCGAAGAACAGTCAAAAGCTGACAAAAAGGGGTCATGGGGAGAGGAAGGGGGAGCAACGAGGGGGAAACGTAGGGGAATAGGGGGAAAATGTCAGCTTTTGTACCAGTTTTTTCTGTCCCCCTGTTGCCCCGAAGTTTCCCCCTCGTTAAGTGGGGAGACAGCGGAGGCACTCCGCCGTGACAGCTTGCGCTGTCAGGGCGATATTTCTGTCGCTGTTACAGGGAGACGCCTTCACTTGCAAGGCGTCTCCCCTTCCAAAACAGTCCACCGGACTGTTTTGAAATTCCCC
>Ga0256404_1005859_pt1 | contig 21080 bp, 20 predicted proteins | sample RumenRJG_01DNA_FD_185990 | JGI IMG/M metagenome (GOLD analysis project Ga0256404, IMG submission 185990) | Bovine rumen microbial communities from Lethbridge, Alberta, Canada - RJG_01 | ecosystem: Host-associated > Mammals > Digestive system > Stomach > Rumen | place: Canada: Alberta | collected...
CGCTCGCGCGGGAAAGACAACTTTGCACCGGTCGGTGTCCACAAGTGGCTGGGATCACCCCCGCTCGCGCGGGAAAGACGAGTTTGCGCACGACGCGGCTCTTGACCGTCGGGGATCACCCCCGCTCGCGCGGGAAAGACAATATATCAAAGATAATCATATAGACTTGATGAGGATCACCCCCGCTCGCGCGGGAAAGACCTCGCCCATTATGCCTCCAATCTGGCCTCAAGGGGATCACCCCCGCTCGCGCGGGAAAGACGTGTATGCCACGAGTAAGGATACCTGATCCGAGGGATCACCCCCGCTCGCGCGGGAAAGACTCGGCTCATCCACCAGATGTGTCAGCTCCTTCAGGATCACCCCCGCTCGCGCGGGAAAGACAACGCCGTATTATACGGCATCACGATCACGTCGGGATCACCCCCGCTCGCGCGGGAAAGACGCATAATCTCCGTGCGGAAGTATGCCAGCAGAAGGATCACCCCCGCTCGCGCGGGAAAGACGGTACTATGACTATCGAGGCACAGGTCATGCCGGGATCACCCCCGCTCGCGCGGGAAAGACAGGAAGGCACAAAAGGATTTTTACAATATGTCGGGATCACCCCCGCTCGCGCGGGAAAGACATCCCCCGGAGCATATGAAGATGGGGTTTCTGAGGATCACCCCCGCTCGCGCGGGAAAGACCGCAACACACGCTTGCAATACTGGTCAAGCTCGGGATCACCCCCGCTCGCGCGGGAAAGACTTCCGTTTCGCGTCCAGCGCGCTGCGGAAACGGGGATCACCCCCGCTCGCGCGGGAAAGACATCGTCAATGTTTCACAAAAACGACGTACATAGGGATCACCCCCGCTCGCGCGGGAAAGACTTTATGAACCGAAGAAACGAATGATCATGTCGAGGATCACCCCCGCTCGCGCGGGAAAGACATGGTCGGACATGCCCAGCCTTAAAAATGCCCGGGATCACCCCCGCTCGCGCGGGAAAGACAATCCGCAGCGGATCAGTTAGCCGGGCAGGGTGGGATCACCCCCGCTCGCGCGGGAAAGACAATCCGCAGCGGATCAGTTAGCCGGGCAGGGTGGGATCACCCCCGCTCGCGCGGGAAAGACTGAAAAGCGGCCGTTGTATCCTTGCCGGGGTTGGGATCACCCCCGCTCGCGCGGGAAAGACAACTCCGACGGTTTGGGGACAAAACTCCGACGGGGATCACCCCCGCTCGCGCGGGAAAGACGACGCAATAACGAAAATGACGGGGGCGCGGATAGGATCACCCCCGCTCGCGCGGGAAAGACTTCGCCGGTCGCTTTCTTTTCTCTTGCTATGTGGGATCACCCCCGCTCGCGCGGGAAAGACCCGGCCACACCTACCCGGACGCGATCATGAGGAGGATCACCCCCGCTCGCGCGGGAAAGACATCTGCATGATGGTGGATGTGATGGGTATACGAGGATCACCCCCGCTCGCGCGGGAAAGACCCGACGCCGATTGCATTATGCGTGGTCATCCAGGGATCACCCCCGCTCGCGCGGGAAAGACAGAGCGTCCGCTTTTTGGTCATCGTCCCGACGGGGATCACCCCCGCTCGCGCGGGAAAGACAAGTTGTTGAACCGCTTCAACGCACACTTACAGGGATCACCCCCGCTCGCGCGGGAAAGACTGGGAGGAGAAATTGCCGTCCGGCCGCGTACGAGGATCACCCCCGCTCGCGCGGGAAAGACAGACACCGGATGGCGGATCAGATCAGGACAGTAGGATCACCCCCGCTCGCGCGGGAAAGACGCGATCATCGGCAAGATCGGTGTCAAGCAGGCGGGATCACCCCCGCTCGCGCGGGAAAGACGAATGGCCGAGGTCCTTGAAATTGAGCTTGCCGGGATCACCCCCGCTCGCGCGGGAAAGACAAATAACCGTTTCCAGCTGCCCCGGATTTCCTGGGATCACCCCCGCTCGCGCGGGAAAGACCATGTCGGGGATGCGATGGATGACATTATCGCGGGATCACCCCCGCTCGCGCGGGAAAGACTCATCGTCCCGACAGTCCTGAGCGTCCATCCTGGGATCACCCCCGCTCGCGCGGGAAAGACCGGATCAGCAGCGCGGTTTTGTATCAGCCCCGGGGATCACCCCCGCTCGCGCGGGAAAGACAGCAAAAGATCCCTGAAAAATGGCGATTTTTCGTCCCCTGAAACCTGATTTTTATTCACTTTGCCTCGTGGTCGTTATCCCCGGTTTGTTTGCCCAGCCCCATCGCCTGATACAACTGATACATCAGTTTGGCATCTTCCAGTGCCCTGTGCGAAACTTTCTGATTGATCCCATACTCCCTTAACGTTGTCTCAAACTTATAATTGTTCTGGAACATATTTCTCTGCCTGACTTCCCGCATCATGTCCAGAATCGGATGACGAACCGGTTCCAGTGAATACATTTCAAAAGCCTGCTTGATAAACTTGAGATCGAACATAATGTTATATCCAATTAAGGTTGTTCCGTGAAGGAATTCCGCGAGTTCTCTGACTGCTCTCTCCAGCGTTACTCCGGCTTTCAGCATCTCGTCCGTGATCCCCGTCATGTTCCGAACCACATCCGGAACAGCGGCATCAATCTGAATCATCCGATGGAATTCCGTCGCCTGCTCCCCAGACACCTTCAAGGCACCGATTTCAATAATACGGTCCTGTTCGGCATGAAGTCCTGTCGTTTCAATATCGAGAAATACGATTATGCGGCCCCTGTTGGTACCGTTCGCTTCCAGCTGCGTATCTTCGTTTTTTCCCTCCTCCTGCTGCGAATTTGCCCTCCCTCTCTTTGCATTTGCCATTCGTGCCCGGTGATATTTACTGGCATTGCTGAAACCAGATGTCTTTTCCCCCTCTTCAGACATCTGATTTCCCTTCGCCGGAATCATCACAAGCGGAATGCCGTCATAGTCTACTACCACTCTCTGTGCATTACATGTACAAAAAGAATAGCCGATCTCATTCCGGCAGGAAAAGCACATCGAAGCTTCGCCCTGTCCAACCAAATTCTTCACTCTTTTCCAGAGATATTCGCGAACCTTGGAATTGATATTTCCAACATAGACGCCTGTAGATATCTCCTGCATCCAACGGGTAAGGTCTCCTCTCAGAGCATTCGGCACCTTCTTTAACGTAATCACGGTAAATGGCATAGAGATTCAATCCTCACTATAATTGATGCCATATCTGAGGCCGCCTTCTTTGTCATCCCAAAGGCTTAATGGCTCTACCTCCAGCTGCTCATCTCCGTCAATCCCCATCAGATTCTGAATATCCCGAATAATCCTCGAGAGTACCTTCCCGTTGGCAAATGCATCCCGCACTTTCTGACGGGTAGTTCTGCCAACATCTTCCCCTTCCTGGTACTGGGATGCCACCTGAAAGGCAATCGGAATGGTAATCTCCGCTTTATACAGATCCGCAATGTCGTACACAAAGGAAAGGTCGTGTCCCGTATGCACAAATCCCAGACCCGCTGCCATTCCCAGTGCGGCGATCGCGCTGTAGACCAGGCCATAGAGAGCGACATTGGCCGCTGACAATGCCTGATTGACCGGATCACTGCCTTCGTAATTGTCCGGGTCATATGTCCGCCCATCCCATGTAACCTGATATTCCTGGGACAGCGTCCGGTAAATACGACGCATCCGCGCACCTTCCTTCGCACGCAGCTGCTGCATTGTCAGCTCCGAAACATCGTCGCCAGAGAACCGCATCTGATACATTTCTCTTGCAACATGCACCCTTGTGCGTGTATTGCTCACCAGACTGGCCTGAGCTTCCAGGAATCGGGCGGTATGAGACAGACTTCTGCCATGCGCATAGTTGCGGATCCCGCGTTCTCCCACCCAAGCCACACTGGTTCCTGTCTCTCCCAGAAGTTCCATTGCCCGATGACTGATATCCGTTCCCGGTCCAAGAAACAGGATCCCGATTATCGCTACAGGAATCCGAACAATTCCCCGGCTTTCGGCAACCGTCACCGCGCCATCCACCCGGTTGATCTTGGCATGCTCGACATAGATAAAAGTAACCCTGTCGGACATCCTCGGCATATCTGCAATTCTGGTCTTGACGTACGTCATGGTTCTGTCTTATCCCTCACAGCGGAATCACGGTCATCATGCCGAATCCGTATGCTTTCTTTTTCCCGATCCCTTTGGTCAGCGTATGGCGGAACACATCTGCATCCGTGACTTTCAGAACGCCCTCATAAGTTGCTTTACTCAGCCTGATCGGACGCTGCCCCTGCTTTCGAAACAGCTCCCATCCGCGATCCACGATCTGGTATCGATTGGGGATCAGTTCAAACCCAGACTTTTCCGCTCTGGATTCCAGAAATTGCAATTGCTGCTGCACGGTAATCTCCGGCACCACTCTTCCTCGGTTTCCCTCCCCTTGGGATAAGGCAACGACGGGATTCAGGATAACTCGAAACCGATAATCATGTCCTTCCGTAATCGCGCGAAGAAACGCATCGTATTCCTTGGTCTGCGCGCTGCCTTTTACTCCATATCGCTCCATGGCGTCAGGATCAGGCTTCTGGTCACTCACCACAAGCAGATACCTCCTGCCATCCAGGATATCGATTCTCCAAAGCTTCCGGCTTCTGATGTGCTGATTCTGTTCAGCGGGGAAACTGTCTTCCACCCAGCTGTGGTAAGCCCCCAAGTGGGACAGATCCCGGATTTTTTGCCGGTTATGATCATCTATCTCAACTCGTGATAAATACATCGCTAATTCTCTCCTATTGCTCCGAACGCATCGTGCTCCGGAATATGAAGCCCGCGAATATCGGGATGACCCGAATCCGCTGCCAGATTCAGCACGATCCGCGCTTCACGCCGCGGTGCAAACTTTCGTCCAACGATCTGGGAAAATGACACCGCTTCATCATGGCGGATTCGTACACTGCCGCCTGGCATAAGTCCGGCATCGGCATAGAGCTCCACTCTTGGGCTATGGTTTTTCTGATACCAAGATGCAGCCTGCCAGGGATATTCCATCAGCGCATGGATTACATCGCTGCCCTTGATGCCAAGATACAGATCGGACGTTGGCACCAGAGCGCGTCTCCCGAGGAATGCCGGGTAGAAAGGAATCGTCACCGCTTCTTTTACATCGCGGATCAACTCTTCGTCCTCACTTCCCAGCGCAGCAAGGAAAACCGCATCCTGCAGATAATAGCGATTGGTCACATAAGTCCGGTCAAAATCACCATTTTCCTTGTATTTATGGGCTGTATGGTAATCCCGCAGCATCTGTCCAGGCTGATCCACCCGAACGGCAAAGTCCAGAGTATTCAACCGGCGAAGCCCCGCTTCTTCTTCTCTTCGGTATCCCAAACCAGCCGCAATCATGCCGATGACTGCGCTCTTGGAAGGATGACTGTCCGAATGTCGGATTTCAAAGTGGGAATCTGTCCCCCAGGCTTGCAGCGGACCGGAAAATTTTAATAATATGGTCTTCATAACAAATCACCTGCCTTATTACAGGATGCGTCCTGCCTCCGCGGCAAAATCATTCAAAAGTGCCGCCATGCTGACTTCTTCGACAGCCCCGTCCGGCTGGTTCATCGGATCTTCCATCACATAGAGCGTCTGCACAGGCGCCTGCACGAATTTTTCCGACTTTTTCATTTCCTCAAACAGACGCGCAATGGACTCCTCCACATTTCCCGATTTGGAGCGAACCGGCTTCTCATAAGCGGTTACCAGATTGACCGGGCGATCGGTTCTCAGGTTGATCATCAACAGCTGCGGAAGAGTCTGATTCGCGAAGGTATTCACTTTCCCCGTCGGCATGGAATTGGCAAATGCCCGAATGAACAGCTCTGCTGCCGCAATGACCTGTTCCTTATCCCCGAGTTGCCGAAGGAGCTCATGCAGAGAAACATTCGCATATCGATACAGCGTAGAAGAATTATATTCGATGGTTCCAAGCATGCCGGCACCAGCATTATCCTCAGGTGCCAGATCATCCACCGCTGTGTAAAAGTCGAACTCCGTCTGAACTTCATGAGTCGAGATGGCATGGGCTACCTGCGCAGAGGCATCCTCATTCAAAGAAGGATCATCTGCTACCATTCTTCCAAACAGTGCAATATCAACAGCCGGGCTCTCGCAGAGAAGCTGCTTGATGACCTTCTTGTCGGTCTCTCCGCGCAATGCTGCTGCAGCAAGCCGATCCGCCTGTTTCCTGCCGAGGAAAAACAGTGCCTTTGTCTTCTGATCTTTTGTCTTGACCCCGGCACTGTTGAACACCTTCTCTGACCGGTTCATCGCTTCTTCCATCGGCACCGAAGGATCCTGTTCGCGAATCCGATCGGCAACATATCGGATGACATCCAGACTGCGTACCCCAAGATTACTCCCGGACTCCTGCAGAAAATACTGTCTCATAGCTCTCTTCCAGGACTGCGAACTGACACGCGCCCGCCGTACACCGCCGTACATCGACGTTTTGGGGCTTCCCGTATCGTCCCGGTTGACATTGGAAGGCGGAAGCGTCTGGATTGCATGGATATCAAGAAAAAGTCTTGTTTCGTTCATGTCTGTACCTCCATCATCATGATGTTTGTTCACTGCTATCCGCTACCGCTGTGCTCTCGTTCTCATCTATATGCGAATTGCGGTAGTATTCTTTTGCCCAGTTCAGGCAAACCTGTTGGCTCTTTCCATTCTGGTACCAGAACAGATCACTGGCAAGCGACGGGAAATCAACAGCAAAAGCATTCTTCGATCTGCCCAGTTTGAAAATCTGTCTCAGATGATAGGCGAACTCTTCAAACGTAGAAGAGGTCAGCATCGCATTGAACCGCCGGTCCAGTGCAAGGGAGTCCATGCCCCGGATGTTCCTTAGAGAGGCTCCCATGTTCATGCGGGATTCCCTGTTCTCATATGGCATCTTGTTCGTCCCCTGCTGACTGACCGCATAGAGCTGCAGCGCGACATATATCGCCTTTTCTTCCTGCGTCAGCGTGCCATTGCCCAGAAACGCTTCCGGAAGCAGAGGAAGAAGGATCGGCCAGACTTCCGGTACATCTTCATAATCTCGTCCGATCGAATTCCGGAAGGCCGCAAGATCTCTTGCCAGATGCCGTTGTTCTTCCGGACGGTGCAGCTTCCACAATATCTCCTTCATCACCTCGTACACCGATTTTTGTTTCGCTTCCTCACTCAACGCATTCCCTCCTTCCCAGTTTTCGGCTCAGTTTGCCGATGAACGACCAGTACACCGTTGCCACATTCTCCGCCTTGCCTTCCTTCTCGATACCGGTCAGATCCCTTGCCGTGCTGCTGCGAAACAGCGCTTCGCCATGAGCGAGCGTCAGCCGCCGCAGATACACATACCACTCACTGACCTTCTCTTCTTTTTCGTCTTCTGGTTGAATTGCGGCAAGCCATTCTTTGAAAGCAGGATCAATGTCGGCATAAAGCGCAGCGATTTCTCTCTGGATAAAACCGGCTGCTGCCGCATCCATCGGATTGGAGACCTTGAGGTCTCTGACTTCACAGATACCGATCAGATAACTCCGAAAGATAACCGATGCCACTTCCTTTGTCGTCTCTACGGCATTATTGATCCAAGTAATCCAGCCTTTCGGGTCGGTATCGGTAACGACCAGATCATTGATCCGAAGCTGATCCGAGATTTCATCGACCGGCAGCCAAGATGTCGCATTACCATCATCCTGCATACTGATTCCGGCCAGATCAATCAGGCGGCTTCCGGCTGTTCTGGACAGCCGCTGAAACTGCAGGAAGACTCCCGGCCGCTTCTGCGCCTTATGATCCGGTGTCATATCCATCGTGATCAGGCCGAACGATCTCCAAAGGGCCTGCTCCGGAACATGCTTTTTCGGCGTCTGATGCCCCTTATTCGGACCGGCTTCATTCCCCCGCCACAGAGTCATCGGCTCCAAGGACTGCTCCGTGTGCTCAATCTCTGGGAGCTTCACTACATGAACCGTAGCTGGTTCATTCTGGTTTAAAGTCGGATCAATATACACGGCCCGGCTCCAGTTCGTATACAGCTCCGCCAGATTATCAATGAACACGGATGCACAAAGTCGCGAGACCACTTCGCTTCCAATCATCTCCCAGCAAGGACGCTGAATGGCTCCGGCGAAGTCATGATCCGCAATTCCTCTCGGCGATCCCGGCAAGTAATTCAAGGCAATCGTTTCAAAGACGTTTTCCCCTTTCAGACAGATGCCGCCCAGATCAAACAGCCATCCCTTGGAGGAACGCTGGTGTTCTGCTGCGAGCGATACTTTGTCCGCAAGTCCGGAGTACCCCTGAAACGTAAGGAGCCAGCGAATCAGTTCTGCCTCCGTCAGCAGATCCTTACTGCTTCGATCCTTCTTGGCCGATGGAGCAATAGGTGTAAACAGTGCCGGCTTATTTTCACTTTCAGAAATCGTCCGGTTCAAATTTTTCCCGTAGATCGTCGTCGGCTGGCTTCGCTTCGGGATCTTCTTCATGATTGCATCCATTTCCCTCTGATTTACCTGACAAAATGGATGTTCTTCATCAAAGAGATAGAAACGGTCCCGCCACTTTTCCAGATATCTCACGATGACATCGGGAAACGATCCTCGTTTCAGCAGCGCTGCCCATTCGTTTTGGGCCGTCTCGCAATAATCCTCCTGGTCATCCTCATCCACGGCTTCCGTCTGGATCCATCGCTCGTCAACACTGACCCCCGGAAGAAGATTTCCATCCAAGTCAAAGCGCGATAATACGGTCTGGACAACCGCAAGAAGGAACCGCATCACGGCAAAATTCTGCGTCTCCATCTCCCCCGCCAGAGTCTGATAATTTTCCGCATGCCGGAAAAGCTCCAGTAAAGAGATGTCTCTCTTCTCATCTGTGTCTGCCGGCAGGACAGAAATCCACGGCTCATCCAGCAGATTGAATCTTCCCATCTTCTCTCACCTCTCGCAGTCCAAATTTGCTGTCATATTTCAATGACACACCGTTCAAGTTAAACCATCCGTCTTCCTCAAAGATAATTCCCAGTGTACCGGCCAGCCAAGGCTGATTCTGCCAATCGTGGAGAAATCTTCTGTTATATTGCTCCAGCCAGTCAATCGTGGCAGAGATGCCACCCTTGACAACGGTATAATGAGGAAGCCGAATCGTCTGCTTGGCTAGTTCCTTGGCCACACCGGGCTCATTGATCCGTCCCGACAGGTCTTCGGCTTTCCCGAACACGCCATAGCCACCCTCTGTTCGCTGGACGGCAATCACCTCGATGGTTTCCACGCTGTCCCTGACCTGTGCTGCCGCCGCCTCCTCTGACGCCGACTGATCTGGATTGTTCAGCCAGCCAATCAGATTACAGCCATCCATTTCCGGCCGAATCTTACCGGAAGGATTCTGAATCCGATAATACTTTGCCCGTTGCTCTTTATTCTGTTCGATTACCGCCTTTTCCTGCCGCGCCACCTCGTAATATTCCCGATTTTTTACTGTCAGTTCCGGATCGTTCTTTCCGTAGACCCGGTTTACCAGTACCGGAATGTCGGAGGGAAGATGGATTTCCTCCGGCAGACAGGCCTGCGTTCGGATCAGGTAATACGCCCCGTAGACTTTTTTAGATCCCGTTTCAAATTCCAGTTCCGGGCTCGTTCCCAGAACATATACCTGCGGTTTCTGATGCATATCCGGTCTGGCGGTCTCGTGCCGGTGAAGCCGTCCGATCCTCTGCAGCAGAAGGTCCATCGGGCAGAGATCGGTAATCAGTACATCAAAATCAATATCCAGCGATTGCTCAATAACCTGCGTCCCGATAATGATCTTCCGGATGGGACGCTGCCCCTGCTTTCCAATCATCCGAACCAGTTCATTCTCTTTGTTCACGCGGTCGGTGGCAATAAATGCAGAGTGGAGAACCTCTACCAGATCCGGGCCGAATTTTCTGCCGCACTCCGCTCCCAGGCTCTGTGCCCGGCGCACGGTATTGACGATAATTCCGATGATTCCGCCTCCGGACAACAGTTCCTCGATTTTCTCCATCAAGTGCTCCTCCGACAATCGGTGTACGGCAACCGTCTTGTCCGGCAGGACAGCAAAATCATCCTGTACCTGAATACTGGTGCCATCTGTATAACTCAGGAGCGGATATTGATCTTCCGACTGCATCTTCGGAGGAATTCTCATCTCTCGCCTTTTGATCCCTCTGCCTCTCAGATAAACGGTGATCAGCTTGATTCGCTTTTCTGCAGGCAATGTCGCGGAGACCAGAATCACCGGCGCGCCGTATGCTCCCATCCAGGTAATTGCCTCTTCCAGATATTGCTGCATATAGACATCATAGGCATGCACTTCGTCGATGATCACCACTTTCTTACTGAAGCCGAGATGCCGAAGCGCCAGATGCTTTTGTTTCAGGGCAACCATCAGGAATCCGTCGACCGTCCCGACGACATAATCATCCAGCGCGGTCTTCTTCCTGCCGGAAAACCATTCGTTGACGAATACTCCCCCATTTTTCCTGTCATCCAGGTTAATGTCCTGCGTCGATGCTGCATTCCTAAGCTCGTTCATCTCTTCATTCAGAGCGGCTTTCCCGTGACACAGCCTCAGCGACTTCCGCGCGTTATCCTCTTCTGTCAGATTCTCCAGCCATTGCCGCACTCTGCCAAACATACCATTGGAAGTCGCCTGCGTGGGAAGCCCGAAGAACATTCCTCCACTTCCACTTTTGTCCAGCAGCGCTTCGGTTGCCGCCAGAGCCGCCTCGGTTTTCCCCAGTCCCATTGGTGCTTCCAGGATCAGAATGCCCGGCTCAGCGATCTGATCCACCGTCTGGCAAACAACTTTCTGGAAATCTCTCGGCGGAAAACCAAAGCGGTGCTGAAAACGTTTCTCCAGCGGCAGATCATAATCCGCCTGAATGGTACGGTCCATCTGCCATAGTGAAATTCCCCGCCGATATCTGTCCCCGCTATCTTCCACGGTATCCTCATCCAGATCGACCAGAGGAAAATAAAGGCTGTTGCTGGCTATCCAGTCGGCCATAATCAGGATGCCCGAATAGATGACCTGCGCCGGCAGAGACAACTCCGGGAGTTCGTCTGATTCTTCAAAGCCGCTGGCGCAAAGAGCCCACTGAAACACCTCGGTCTGAGCCTGCTTCCACTTCTTCGCCGTCTCAGAATTCTCGTCTTCACTTTGGTAATAATTGGCCGAATAGGCTGCCTGGTTATCGACCATTAAGGAATCATCAACCGGTTTTCCATGATGCCCTCCGACAATGGACCCCAGATCATCTTTTATCTGGAACTGATGTCGGAGGAGATATTCTCCCGCAATAGTATGATGCGATTTCTCCGGACTGATCAGGTGCAGCGAAGAGATTCCTGCGAACCCGCTTCTCTCCAGTTTTTCAAGGAGAAGCGCATCAAGGTCCGGAGAATTGTGATAGCCTTTTTTCGTTTGAAAGGCCGGCGTGGCTTTTCCGAGGTCATGGATCGCCCCGAGGAATGCTGCCAGATTGGCTGCCGTTTCTTCATCTGGAATACTCATGGATTCCATGCAGAATTTTCTTTGTCCGTCACTGATCCATTGATTCCAGAGCCATCGCGCGACATGCATCGTATCATCCAGATGAACCGCCAGCGGCAGCCAGCAGAACCGGCTTTCCTGCTCTTCTTTTTTTGCCCACAACGCCGCCGCTGGATCATGAAGTACCGTCATTTCGTCACCGCCATATCTATGCCATCTCATCGGTTATCCTCACAATGGGCAGAACCTGTCTCTTTTATTCGCCATTTCCCGGTTAACCAATTCAATTGTAACACATTTGGAGATTTTTTCCTCTGTTCGATCTGGAACGGTACCGCATCCGCTAAGATCGGACACGGTTTCAGAAGACGCCGCCATCGGTATTCCCTCATCCATACTCTGGCCGCCGTTCGGCAGGCAGGCATGATGCCAAATTCCGAGGCCATTTCCCCGACTGCCCGGTTATGTTCTTCTATGCTCTGTACATCCCTTTCGCCTTCCTCATTGAGCCGGATATGCGCGGCAAATTCTCTTTTCTCTGCGCTCATGATCGCCCCTCCCAGTAATGAAAATCGTTTCTCCAAAAGCAGTTCCGTTTCACATCAGAGATATCATATCATTGTCTCTGTACATATTCCTTACCACCAGACTATATTTTCTGTATTTCAGTCCATGATCTTCGAGTATTTCGAAACGATTCGAAACGGTTTCTCATATTCCGGCTCATTTCCCGCGAAGGACCTGCCGCATAAAGGAGTCTGTCCTCTGTCTCGTTCCGGACGCCACACCTCATCCGTCGGCCGCTGCTGATCTTTCAAATAAAATATCCGCCTCCGGCTCTCCTGCCGAAGGCGGATATTCTGCGAATCCCCTTCCCGATTTTACAGAGATTTATCCCTGCCTTTACTTTTCTCCGATGGAAGATTCCGCCGGAAGCGGTTATCCTGATGAAGGAAGCGTTCTATGCACACGGATCATCAGCCGTCAGGCGCCGGCAGTGAGAAGTCCGTGTTCCCCTGAAAAAGGAGTCTGAATATGGAAAGCAGAAGATTGCTGCTCATGCTCGCTGCGTTTGATCTGATCCTTGCCGTTCTGGGCATCGCCGGTTATTTCATCGGCGGCCACCTCGAGGAATTTGTTCAGGGCATGACGCCCTTTGTCCTTCTCGGCCTGTCGTTTCTGTTTTTCATCGTGTCCCGTCCGGGCGGGCAGTAAGCGGGGAGGGGCTGCACGCCTCGCGGCGAGCCCTCCGAGGAAGTCATGTCTCTGGCGCAGCCGAAATCATGCCATCCGACTATGCCCGCCGCAGACAGCCTGCTCTCCCTGAGCGTCGCTTCCGGCAGCAGGCGCAACAGCTCCGCTTACTCCTGACGGCGCGGACGGTCATGTCGCAGAAAACCGGCTCGAATCAAACCCCGGCCGCCTTCTCCGCGAGGAAAACCATGCTCACGCCAAGCAGAACGCTGAGCAGCACATAGAGAAAGGCCAGTCCGCCTTCTCCTTTCTGCGCCAGCTGCTGCGTCTCAAACGCGAAGGAGGAAAAGGTCGTGAACCCGCCGCAGACGCCGGCCTTCAGAAAGACCACAAGCTTCGGATTCATGGCGTTTTTCGCGGCCAGCGCCGCGATCATCCCGATCGTGAAGGATCCGGCAAGATTTATCAGAAGCGTCTTGATCGGAAATCCGTTCTCCGGGTTCATCGGCAGAAGTCCGATCAGATATCGGAGTGCAGCTCCGACGGCGCCTCCCGCGCCCGCAAGCATCCATCCCGTCATCATATCTCCTTCTACAGTATTCTCATCCACAGGTCATCCATGGTCAGCGCGTTCCCTCACATCCCGAATCCGGAGATCCAGGTCCGCTGCGGGAGCCCCTCTTCTGATGTCCCGCAAAGGCGGTCAGAAAAGACGCGTTCAGCCTGCCTGCGCCGCACCGAAGAGATGTGCGCGGATCGGACGAAGGGCCGTGTACAGCACTTCTCCCAGAACGTAGGCGCTGAGCACTTCTCCGGCGCCGACCGACGCCATCAGCAGCGGAAGCGGCATCGCGAGTCCGTAACCGTAGATGAGCACCAGCGGGACGACGACGGTATTGGCCGCCACTGTCACCAGCGGCGCGATCCAGCGGTGATGGCGGAGCATCCGGCATCCCGCCGCGCCGATCAGCGTCGCGAGACTTCCGAACAGGACATCCCAGAGTATCGATCCGCCCAGAATATTCGCCAGCAGACAGCCCACGAACAGCCCCGGCACCGCCGCCGGCGTGAAGACCGGCAGAATCGTCAGCGCTTCCGCGATCCGGACGTCAACTCCGGACTGTCCGAAAGAAATCGGCGCGAACACCATCGTCAGAACGACGTAGACGGCCGCAATGACAGCGGCCTGGGTGAGAAACAGAACCTGTTTGTGTTTCATAAAAAATCCCTCCGTGGTTTTGTTTTACGTGAGGATGGCTTCAAACTCACGGGCGCTGCATAGTCAGATTTGCGCCGCCGTACAGTGTACCGCGCATCGGATGAAAATGCAACCGGTGCCGGAGCGGGGGCTGATAAAGCCTCCTCACCAATAAAATGCATCAAAAGGCCGTCCTTCCGGTATCGGTTCTCCCGGAAGGACGGCCTCTTGATGTGCCGATATGGATGGTCAGGCGCGGATCTCCCGTTTCATGAAGGAGATGTACGCCGCCGCGAAGGCCACGCAGGCCAGCGCGATCATGTAGACGAGATGCGGCCAGACCAGAAGCAGACTCTGGCCGAAGCTCAGATAGCCCGCCACGGCGTTCTGGTACTGCGACATCGTCGTGATGCCCGTGGAACGGACGTTGGGGTTGAGGATCGTCGAGATCACCTCACTGAAGAGGTAGTAGGGCGACAGCCGGTTCAGCCCCAGCTTCAGCTGGTAGTTGCTCAGCGTGTTCGTATACGCACCGGCCCCGTCCGTCGGATACAGCGCGTTCGCGATGCCGCTCGCCGTCAGCGACATGAACATCGTCGTGAAGAGCCAGATCGCCAGCGCGACGATCGCCGCGGTCGCCGCGTGGCGGCAGACCACCGACAGGAAAATCGAGAAGGCCAGCCACATGCAGCAGTAGACGGAGGCGAACACCAGGAAGACGAGCACACGGGCGGCTTCTTCGCCCGACGGCCCGATGCCGGTCTTCAGAATCCCCGTGCCGGCCATTACGCCGCCCAGCATGAAGAGAATCCATGTGATCACGGTGGCGCCGGCGAGGAATTTGGCGTTGATGATCGAATCCCGGTAGATCGGCTGCGCGGCGATCCGGATCAGCGTGCCCTGTGATTTCTCGTTGGCGATGGCGTCAAATCCCATCGCGATTCCCATCAGCGGTCCGAGAAACGCGATGAACACGGCGAAGGAGTAGATGGACTTCCCGTTGGTTGTGAACAGCTTCAGGAAGATGTACCCGCTGCTCTTCTCCACCGCGTCGGACATATTGGAGATCGCCCCGTTCAGAGACGCGGCCGTCACGAGCACGAGCAGAACGAACAGCAGAAGCACCCGCCAGCTCGTCACATACTCGCACAGCTCCTTCCTGTAGAGAACGCCGAAGCCGGTCCGGTTAGCCGTTCTTCGAACCGCTGCCTTCTGCTGCTTCTCTTCCTTTCCGGAATCGGAGACCGCCGCTTCGCTTCTGCTGGCTGTCATCGCTCTCACCTGCCTTTTCAAAATATTTGTGATAAATCTCGTCCAGATCGCCGCCGCGCTGATGCATGTCGATCACCGTGATGTTGTTGACGACCATCATGGTGAACAGCTGCCGGCGGAGGTCGGTCCTCGACTCGATGCGGATCGTGTCATTCTCCTGCTTTGAACAGGATACGACGCCTTCCAGCCCTTCTGTCATATGAAGAAGCTTGTCGGACTGGCCCTCGTCAGTCTGAATCGTCATGACATAGTACCCTTCGTTCTGAAGCTGCCGGCCAAGCTCGTCGATGCTGCCGCTGGCGATCAGCTTTCCCTTGACGAAGATGCCGACCCGGTCGCAGATCTGCTGGACCTGATAGAGCTGGTGGGAGGACAGAAGGATCGTGCGTCCGTCCTGTACGGACAGCTCCTTGATCAGAGCCGTCAGCTCGCGCATTCCTTCGGGATCGATGCCGAGCGTCGGCTCGTCCATGATGATGATCTCCGGATCCTTCATCAGGACGTCGGCAATCCCGAGCCGCTGTCTCATACCGCGGGAGTAGCCGCCGGCCTTGCGTCCGGCCGCGTATGTCATGCCGACCCTCTTAAGAAGTCGGTCCGCCCGCGCTTTGCTCTCTTCACGCGTAAGACCGTTGATTTCTCCCGTAAAGACAAGATTTTCAAAGCCCGTCATATCCGGGTAGAAGCCGACGTTGTCCGGCAGATAGCCGACGATCCGCTTCACGCTGATCGGATCTCTCGTGCAGTCCGTCCCGGCGATATACGCCTGACCCGAGGTCGGCTCCGTGAGGCCCAGAAGCATCAGCGTCGTCGTGGTCTTGCCCGCGCCGTTCGGCCCCAGCAGTCCGTAGACCTCGCCTCTGCGGACCTTCAGGTTCAGGCCGTCCACCGCCGTGACGCCGCCGTACTGCTTCGTCAGATTGACGGTACGGATGATGGTTTCCGTCATAGATCAGTGCCTCCCGAATTTGCGGATGATGAAGACAAGGCAGCCGGCCACGGCGGCGATCAGGATGATGCCGACGGCGCCCCATCCGGTGGAGGTCTTCACGGTGACGCGGAATGCGGCCGTGCTGTTAGCCTGATCGTTCGCGGCCTTCAGATCCAGCTCATAGTCGCCGGAAAGCGCGTCTGAGGACGGGGTCACGTAAAGGGTAATCTCCTTCGACTGTCCGGCCGCCAGCGTGTCAATCGTGCTCTCGGAGAAATCCACCGTCCAGTCGGTCGGGGTCGAATCAGCCGTCAGGTTGATGTTGCTGAGGTCGATGTTGCCGTTGTTGGCCAGCGTCAGCGTGACGGCTTTCTTCTTGTTCGCAACGGCGTTGAAGCTGAGCGTGCTGCTGGGCGTCGACAGAGAGAGGTCATAGGTTCCGGTGATCGTGACCTTGAGCGTCGTCTTCAGCGTCTCGGAAGCCGAGATCGCGGAGAACGGGATCTCATAGTCCCCGGCGTCCACCTTTTCCGGCGGCGTCACCGTGATGCTCAGCGCCTTGGAGCTCTGGGCGTCCACGTCGACGGACGCGACCTTCGTCGTCTCGCCTGAGGGCGTGACGCTGACGGTCCAGCCGTCCGGAGCGGAGTTGGAGAAGCTGTAGTTCTGTGATTCCGATGAATTGTTCTGAATCGTGGAGGTGAAGGTGAAGGTCGTACCGGTCGCGCCTTCCTGCTCAGCGTACTCGGTGGTCAGACTGTCCGCGGTTTTCTCCTCATCGCTGACCGTGACCTTGAGCGCAAGATCCTCATCGCCCGCCGTGATCGTCAGATCGTAATCGCCCGCCTTGGCGTCCTTCGGCACTTCTGCATAGAAGGTCGCCGCATCAGCCGTCTGACCCACGGCCGCATGAACCGAGCTGATCTCGTTGCCGTTGCCCTCAAAATAGCCCGACCAGCCGTCCGGTATCGATTTCACGGACAAGGCGAGATCCGTCGGCTTGTCTTCGGCGTTGTCGATGTTCAGGCTGAAGCTGAGCTTGCTTCCGGCCTTGGCCGTCACGCCGGGATACATCGTGCTGACATAGATACCGGCCGCCTCGGCCGACGGAGACGCGGCCGTTGATTCCGATGACGCGCCGGCTGTGCCGGACGCGGCAAACGTCACGGTCGATCCGGCGAGCATGCCGGCAACAAGCGCGGCGAGTACGGCGCGCCCGATATACGCGGTTGTCCGATGTTCTGTTTTTCTTCGCATGGTTCTTTCCTCACCTTTTTGATAGATTCGTCCGCCTCTCCGGCGGTGCGGCGGGGTGTTTCCTTAAAAGGTTTCACCCATTGGTGAGGATTTTAGCACAGGAAGCTGAAAGAGGGCTGAAAATGGTCGGAATGACGGGAATGTTCACAAAAGAATCACGAATAGAGCATCTGCTTTAAAATAAAGAGGAAGCCCCTCTCAGAGCTTCCTCCTTCTGACCATCGGAAGGCGGATCGTGAAATCGTTTCGTCCGTCACCGGTGGACACACCGATTGTCCCGTGATGCTGCTGCACAATCGCGGCGGCGATCGGAAGACCGAGCCCGTAGCTCCCGTTCCGCTGCCTTGACGCGTCCGTCCGGTAAAACCGCTGAAAGATCTTCTCCTGCTCCTCGCGTGCAAGAAGCGCACCTTCGCTCGCAACCGAGAGGGAGGCACTGTTTCCAGAAGCGGTCAGCTGAACGCTGACGACCGAATGAGGCGCAGCATACTTGCGGGCGTTGTCCAGAAGGACATCCACGGCCTGGCGGAGCTGCGTCGCGTCGCCCCTCACGGTCAGATCCTTCTCCACATGGCTTTCGACTTCAAGTCCGGCCTCGAAAAACGGCGCCTCGAAGAGAAGCAGTTCGTTTTCGATGAGGTCACTGAAATCCACGTCCTCAGGCGTCCTGGGAAGGTTCTGATCGATCCGCGCCAGGTCCAGCAGTTCCTCCACCAAAGAGCGCATCTGCTTCGTCACCGTTGAGAGATGGTCGACGAAGACGCGACGGTCCGCCTCAGAATAGGACGGGTCCTTCAGCATCTCTGTGTTGGTCAGCATCACGGTGAGCGGCGTCTTCAGCTCATGGGACGCATCGGCGATGAACGCCTTCTGGTCCTTCAGTGTCTTCTCGACAGGTTTTACGAACCAGTTCGCAAGGATCACACTGAAAAGAAGAAACAGAAGAAAACCGCCGCCGGCCATCACGAGACAGTTCTTCATGAGGTGGCGCATCATGCTGGTCTCGCCGGACATGTCCGCGAAGACATAGGTCTCTTCCGCGCTGTCCTGCTCTTTCCCGGAGGTACCTCCGCTTTCCGCGGAGGAGGCGGCTGCATTTTCCTCAGAAGGCACCTGAAGATGCTCATACCGCAGATGGTACTGCGGAAGACGTCCGCTCTCCTTTCCGTCGGTCTCGGCGCTGGTTAAAATGCTGCGGACTTTCTCCTCGTCGGTCAGGTCAAAGTCCCGGCCGTACGCCTTGACGATGGCGCCCTTGTCACTTACGCGCAGCACAAAATAGGCGAGCCGCAGGCCGTCGACCTGGTCACCTGGCTTCGGCGCGTCCTGCGGCTCCAGCGCGAGTTCCCGCATCCGTGCGACCGATTCCCGCTCAAGCGACTGGGCCGTCAGTGTCAGCACGATGCCGAGGATCACCAGAAGAAGGGCGGTCACCACCGCCATGATGATCAGAATAAAATGCAGGCGCAGACGCCGGATCATTCGTCTCTCTCTCCACTCTCCAGATGGTAGCCCACGCGGCGGATGACCTCGATGCGGACATCGGAGCCGATGCTGCGGAGTTTCTTCCGGAGAAAACCGATATAAGCCTCGACGCTGTTGCCGACCGCGTCCGAATCATACCCCCAGACACGGTTCAGGAGCGATTCTTTTGAAATATTATTGCGCCCGGCCTTCATCAGAAGGCGCATGACATCGTACTCTCTCGAGGAGAGACGGATGCTGCGGCCGCGAAAGGCGAGTTCATTCGTCCCCGGATCGAGCGTCGTCTCCCCGCAGGAGAGAATCTCTGCCGTCCGGTCGCCTTCCCGGCGGAGCAGTGCATGGACGCAGGCGAGCAGTTCCCGGATCTCAAACGGTTTCGTCAGATAATAGTCCGCACCCGCGTTCAGTCCCTCTACCCGGTCGTCAAGCGAAGATCGGGCTGTCAGCATCAGGATCGGGACCGTGTTCTTTTCCGCCCGGAGACGCTCCGCCACCTGGCAGCCGTCCATCCCCGGAAGCATGACGTCGAGAATCATCAAGTCATACGAACCGCTCATCGCGCTCTCGAAACCGCTCTGACCATCGTAAACCGCATCGGCCTCAAAGCCACGGGACTTCAGCATCGTCGCGATGGAGTCCGCCAGCATCTGCTCATCTTCTACGATCAGAATCCGCATCTTTACTTCTCTCCGATATCGCCGAGGCACTGGTCAAGGCGGTAAGTCAGCAGATCCTTATCCATGTTCTGGCCGATGAACACAAGTTTGATCATTCTGTCCCCGTATTTCGGGTCCCACATCTTCCGGATCTGCGGATACTTGCGGAGCATCATCTCCTGGGAATGCTTCGGGGCAGCCGCGAGGAATTTGCCGGACGGGGACTCCGTGATCTGCCGTCCTGCCTGTTCGAACATAAACGACATCTCCGGCTCTTCCTGGTACCAGACCATTCCCTTGCAGCGGATGACCGAATGCGGCCAGAGATCGCAGAGATCGACGAGCTTGTCATGGACGAACGGTCTTCTGCGGAAATAAACAAACGTACTGATGCCGTACTCGAGCTCCTCTCCGGATTCTTCCTCGTTCTCCGGATGGCGGATCGCGTCGACCCATCCGGCGCTGGCCATCGCGCGGTCCAGGTCGAACCGGTCGGTGAACAGGAGCTGACGGAGCGGCACGTCGCCTTTTTCCGCGGCGACCATGACCGCATCCTTCTGAAGCATGTGAACGATTGCTTTCAGTTCGTCGAACTGCTTCTGGTCCACGAGATCCGTCTTGTTCATGACGAGCGTCGTGCAGAATTCGATCTGCTGGATCAGAAGGTTTTCGAGATCATCGTCCCCGATCGCGTCCCGGAGCAGTTTCCGGCCGTTCTCGAACTCCGAGAGCATCCGCGCGCAGTCCACGACAGCGACGATGTTGTCGAGCTTCATTGGAAGACCGTCTTCCGTGTTCTCCTCGCAGATCGTCGTGATCGTCTGGGCAATCGGGATCGGTTCGCAGATGCCGGACGCCTCGATGATGATGTAATTGTATTTTCCCGTATCCGCGAGATCCGTCAGCTGCACGGCAAGGTCCCCTTTCAGCGTGCAGCAGATGCATCCGTTTGAGAGCGGAATCAGGTTTTCATCCTCCCGGGAGACGCCGCCGCTTTTCTCGATCAGATCCGCGTCGATGTTGACTTCGCCGATGTCATTGACGATGACGGCCGCCCGGACGCCTTCCTGATTCGCCAGAATATGATTCAGAAGCGTCGTTTTTCCTGCGCCCAGATAGCCTGTGATCAGGCAGACGCGGACCATTTCCTTCTTTTCAGCCATTTTTCCTCCTTCACATAACCGGGCGGCGGTCCGTCTCCGTCCGCCGCCTGCATTTTTCTCTTTTTATAAAATGCACCCGCCTGCTGTCAGCTCTCCGGGCAGCTGCGGCTGTACGCGCCGATGTCCGCTGCCTCGTCGCCTTTCTCATAGCGGGCGCGGAAACGGGCATTGATCTCGGCAATCTCAGCCTTTCCGTCGATGTAATCCTGGTACATGTCCTCGCCGAGTCCCGCGGCGCACCCGTCACAGACTCCGCAGTTGTTGCCGCAGGAGCTTCGCACAATCTCCTCCCGCTCCTCACGGGTCGTATCCTTGATCAGATAGCTCTTCATATCTATTTTCCGCCTTTCTGGCGAAAGGCACCGATGGGGGCATGAACATCG